>Ga0209775_1001527_pt1 | contig 10745 bp, 9 predicted proteins | sample SaaInlV_135m_DNA_FD_184661 | JGI IMG/M metagenome (GOLD analysis project Ga0209775, IMG submission 184661) | Marine microbial communities from expanding oxygen minimum zones in the Saanich Inlet - SI072_LV_135m_DNA (SPAdes) (version 2) | ecosystem: Environmental > Aquatic > Marine > Intertidal... | reverse complement strand
CGAGATGTTGCTGAAAAGCGTTGTCATCGTTCAGGATATGGATGTGGCCCTTCACCTGCATCAGGATGCGAATTTTCATGGAACGGTTGTCACCTTAAACGGTGAAATGATTGATGCAAACGGACTCGTCACCGGAGGCTCGCTGGAAAACGAATCCTCCAGCCTACTGGCCCGGAACCGCGAAATAGAAACTCTCAGCGATAATACCAGCAAGCTCAAAGAGGAACTGGACACCTCACTGGAAAACATCGAAAAGAAAAAACAGAGCCTTGCCGAACTTGAGACCAGCCTGAAACAATTAGACCAGCAAGCTCTTGCCGCAGAACTCGGAACAAACAACAAACTCCGCGACCTGGAGCAATGGCGCAAGGAAGCTGAACGCCTTGAAAACCGGGATACCGCAATAGCTGGAGAAATTTCAGCTCTGGACAGCGAAAGGGATGAACTGGTCACAGAAAAATCCTCACTAAGCCAACAAGTGGGTATCGCCGAGCAAAAAAGAAATCAGGAAGAAGAACTTTTAGTTCGCCATCGGGAAGAACTGGAACAGAGCCGGACCGGCCTTGAGGAGATTTCATCTGAGATCAGCAGGCTCAAAGTCTTGATCGCATCACTGATCGGTCGACGGGAAAACACACTCACCGAAATCAAACGGCTGGAACTTCAGCAACAAAACCTGAAACAGCAGATTGAAAGGCGCGAGGCGGATCGAGTTTCAAACCAGAACAGAATCGCTGAGATTGAAACCGAAGTTTCAACTTTGGAAAACACAGTCCTCAAGCTTTCCCGGGAAAAAGATCAGCTGAGCGAAACAGCCGTGCAGGAAGAAGAATCACTGCGACAGAAGGAAGAGAACCAGAAAGAAATGGAACAGGACATTCGTGAGCTGTCCCGAAAAATCCAGGAGATCACCGAAACCCTCTCGCAGATAGAAATCAAGCGATCAGAAAACCGCCTGCAAATTGTCCACCTGGAAGAGCGTGCCTATGAAGACTACAACGCAACCCGGGAGGAATTGCAGTCGGCCTATGATGAAACCATCGATGAAAATGAAACCGATGAGCAGGTCAAGGAACTCAAGGAAAAGACAGCAAAATTAGGTGAAGTCAACCTGGCGGCACTTTCGGATTTTGAAAAATCCAACGAGCGTTACACCTTCCTGAAAAAACAACAGGACGATCTTGCCGAGTCGATCGAATTACTTCATTCAACAATTGAGAAAATAAATCAAACCACCCAGCAACGGTTTCTCGACACCTATGAACGGGTTAACGAAAACTTCAAGGAAATTTTTGCGCGACTCTTTCAAGGAGGAAAGGCAAACCTGACCTTGACTGACGAATCCAACCCACTCGATTCCGGGATTGAAATCACCGCCAACCCCCTAGGCAAAAGCCTGCAAAGCCTGGCCTTGATGTCTGGTGGGGAAAAAGCCATGACCGCCATCGCCCTGATGTTCGCGGTATTTAAAGTCCGACCCAGCCCCTTCTGCCTGCTCGATGAAGTAGATGCCCCGCTGGACGAGGCCAACGTAGTCCGTTTCCAGGAAATGCTCAAGGAAATGGCCGTCAACACGCAATTCATCATCATCACCCACAACCAAAAAACCATGACTTTCGCCAACGCCCTCTACGGCATAACCATGGAAGAGCAGGGTGTCTCCAAAGCAGTTTCCGTCCACTTCAACTAGCGGGGCAGGCCCCGCAGCCAACTAGCAATAACTTTTTTGAGCGATCAAAACTCGTTGGCGGCCTTATGAATCATGGGAAGCCCTTCCTGCGGTAAACAACCCTGCGTCACGCTGGCCACTAGCCATGGAGGCAAAGTGCAATGGCTCGTTGAGCCGAGGCAACTCTTTGCTCGCCAAATAAAGCGATGGCACACTGGCCCTACGCCTAGTAGTGGTATAATAGCTTCATTTAATTTAACTCCATCATATTATGGGCGAAGCAAAAGACATTGACGATAGTCTGGACTTCCTGCGGTATTTTGAAAAATATGCCGAGAACCCCGACCTCGCCACCATCATCCGTGAGAGGTTGAGTAGCGACAAAAAATCCCTGGATCTTTTAGGTTGCCAGCTTAGTGAAGAGGATTTCAGAACCTTTGCCGGGTTCAATCCCATCAAATCCCTTTCTTCCCTGACTCTTGACCAAACTGGTTTGAACCCAGGCGGACTACAATCACTCAGTGCTTGTGACTGTTTTTGCAACCTGGAAAATCTTTCACTGGCAAACAATAATCTCGATGACGAAGCCTTGTTCTTCTTTTCCAAGTGCCAGGCATTAAGCCGTCTGAAGACTTTGAATTTATCCAGCAACGAAATTGGTTCGCTGGGAGCAAAGGTCCTTTCCCTGACAAAGGGCATGGGCCATCTGGAACAGTTAAACTTTTCCTATAACCGTTTGGAACCGCTTGGCATTAAATCGCTTGCCGATTCAGAACTGGGTCGCCAGTTAACCCATATCAACCTTCGAGATACAGGAGTTGATGATGAAGGTTTGAGATTTTTAGCGCAATCCCCGCCTCTGGAAAATATCGTCCACATCGATCTTTCCGACAATAGTCTGACCGGCGAAGGAATGGAGGCTCTGGCGCGGTCCCGGGTGTTCCCAAATCTCAAGGTTTTGATCCTGAACAACAATCACCTTGGAGATGATGGAGTCTATGCCATGGCCGAGTCTCCTATGTTTGAAAAACTGGAAACACTGGTCATGCACAACAACGGATTGACGACAGACAGTGCTATTTCTTTTTCCAAATCTAAAACGATCACCCGGCTTAGAATGTTGGATCTGAATAATAACGATCTTCGCGCCGAGGGTGTGGCGGCACTGGCGGCATCCACAAATATGAAAAGCGTAGAAAATCTTGACCTGGGCGAGAACAAAATCGGTCAGGAGGGCGCAAAGGCCCTGGCGCAATCTCCCCATTGCACCGGACTGAAAACTTTACGACTGAACAACAATAGCATTTCCGATCCGGGGGCTTCGGCACTGGCCTGTTCTACTACCCTGACGCAATTGGAATCCTTATACCTGGAAAACGAAAACTGGATTCACGCACAAGGCACTAAGGCAATTGCCGAGTCCAAAAATCTGGTCAGCCTTCGCCGACTGGTGCTCGCCCTGAATGCCATTGGCGATGAAGGTGCGGCTTATCTGGCAAATTCTCAGCAACTCTGCGGCCTGCATTTTTTAAATGTGGCGGGTAACAAGCTCAGCCCCAAAGGAGAAGATGCTCTGCAAAAATCTACGGCACTGGTTAACCTTCAAGTTCTGGAAATCGTTTGAATCAACGGTTTCTCAAATGCTTTCAGATCCGTCCCTCCCCCACCGCCTAAAGCAAAAAATCCGGCATAACGATATTAAGATTAACCCTTTTCTGCCGATACGGGTGTATTAGGGCAAACGCTCCCTCTATCGGTTGATTTTCCTGCTTCGGATGCTATATTACTTAGATACACTAAGTGCAGATTTTAATCCTGCGGGCCGTTATGAATGATTTAAGACAAATTATCATAAATTCCCTGGATTCTTACGCAACAGGGAACTCTGACTTCCGGGAAACCGTTCAGACCCTCGTTGAGAATGAGGGTGAGGAAACTTATCCCATTTTGCTTAATGTGTTGACCCACCTTGAATTCAGCACCCAGGACGCCAAGTCAAACTGGGATAATATCCTCAAACACCAAGCTCTGCTGGAAGTAAAACTCGACAGACCCGTCAAGTTGATAACCGCAATGTGCGACTATTTCAGCGAGGTCTCTAAACACCTGCAAATTCCAACAATGATTGAATTGAAGGCGCTGGAGGAAACCAGGAAAATTTCCCGCACTGACGGATTAACCGGACTTTTTAATCGGCGGTTTTTCGATGAAACTCTGGAAGGAGAAACCAACCGAGCCATAAGAAATGATGGGAACTTTACCCTTATATTTTTTGATCTCGATAATTTCAAAAAATTAAATGATACCCAGGGTCATCAGGCAGGGGACTTAACTCTGAAACGAGTGGCCGAAATCATGATATTGGAAAAAAGAACCGAAGACATCGCCTGCAGGTACGGCGGAGAAGAACTGGTCCTCATCCTTCCAGAAACCCGGAAGATCAATGCGCTGGTTATTGCTGAACGAATTCGGCAAAAAGTTGAAGAAGCGGAACTGGAGTTTGAAGGACAAACATTTGGAATCACCTTGAGCGGCGGAGTGGCTTCTTATCCCCTGGACGCGCAAGATATAAAGTCCTTGATTCATGCGGCCGACATCGCACTATATCAAGCAAAGGAAAGCGGTAAGAACCAAATTTACCTGCATGCCGAGGACAAGCGGCATTATATCAGGATAGATTTTGCGGAAGAAGTCCAGGTCACCAAAACCCATCAGGAGTCTGAAAAAATTCAGGTCAAGGGAAAAAATTTCAGCAACTCCGGTTTGCTTTTCGAAAGTCCTGTTCCCATTGAAATTGGCACGCAGGTACAGATACAAATTGCCGACCAGAGCATCGGCGAACCCATTACCGTAAAAGCCCAGGTTGCACGGGTAGAAAAGTTCGACTCCTGCTATGATATCGGGGTTTCGTTTGTGGAAATCGATGATACGGATGGAAGTGAAGTAGCACAAACCCTCGCCAGTAACCTGGGAATTCCCGCCAGCACACTCAACCAAAAAAAGAACCCGGAAAGCTAAGGCCGGGTCGCTAATAAGTTAAAGGTATTCTGCGTTTTCAGTACCCGGTTTGCCAGCCAGGCATGGAGCCCGTAACGCCGAGCACAGTATTTTTCGATCTGCAAAACTTCCAAGCCTTCATCCCGCAGAATTTCACGAACCCGGGCAGGATCAATCCCCCCAAACTGTCGCTGGTAATCCGAATGATGGTACTCATCATCCAGCACAGGAATTTTTCGCACCTTCATCTCAAACCGGTATAACTTTTCATCCAGCCAGGAAAGCATACGATGCAGGGCAAATCTTATCGGCGATTGAACTTCCTGCTTGAGCGGCTCAAAAAATACAAGCAGTTTCTTTCCAGAGGAAAGCCTTGCACAAATTTTCCGAAGTACTGATTCATAATCGAATAGATGATGCAGGATTGCCGACAAAACGATCACATCAAATTCGTCTTGATTTTGCGTCAGGAATTCCTCAGCATCTCCCACCACCAGATGAGCCTGCGGTTTCAGCGTTGCGGGGATGGAGTCCTCAAACGCCCGGATCATTTCCCGCGACAAATCCAAACCAGTCAAGCGGTACCCACGGGATAAAAAACCCAAAGAAAGGTAACCGGTTCCGCAACCCAGGTCTAGAATTTCAGAATCCGTTTTCAGATCAGCGCAAACTTCGTTAAGCGTTCTCTCCAGTATTGACTTTTGGAAAAAATTAGTCTGCTCCGGGTGACGGGAAAGATATAACCGGTTTTCCAGGGCATGGACCCTGCGGTTTTCTTCCAACACTTTTTCTTTAGTGGTGGGGTCTGCCATCGCCGATTCCATCAGGGCACGAGCTCCTCAAAAAAGAAGCGTTTCTGCGCTTTCGATGTTTTGCATTCGTTACAGTTGGTGCAGACATCGGGGTATTCCCCTTTTTCATGCTGGATGCGTAATCGGTCAATTTCCCTGCCCTGCCACAAGTCTTGCACGCTGTCCTGAAAAGCGTTCCCCAGCTTTAAGGAAGCATTGTAATCCACACAGCATGGAATCACCGTGCCATCCCATAGCACCACCAGCTTGCCATAATCTTTGCCGAAAGGTTCCGGACAGGGTTCCTCTCTCGGACTTTGAATCAGTTTGGGTTGTGTTCGGACATGATCAACAATGGGTTCCCAGTGGTCGATAAAAGAGTCCACATCCTCCTGGGTTTCTTCTTCTACAGTAAATACCACTCCCATGCTCAATTCAGGCCGACGCTTTTCTTTTTCATTTTTTAGCCTGATAATATTTTTTTCTATTTTTTCAAGCTCCACACCCCGTATGCGCTTAAACGTTTCCGCCGAGCCATCAATGGAAAAACGGATGATGTTAAGAGGACTATCAATAATCCGGTCAATCATTTTGTCCGTCAACAATGTCCCGTTAGTATTCATCACGATATATTTGATTCCCGCCTCATGGGCATAATCAAACATCCTGAAAATCTCCTTATGCAGGAGCGGTTCTCCCCAATTGTGCATGCAAAGGTGCTCGAGTCCGGGGCTGTCATCAATAACTTTTTTAAACAAGCCAAAATCCATGAAGCCTTCTTTGCGCGTCATACCTTCGGTCACGAAACAAAACGTGCACCGCAGGTTGCAGGTATTGGTCGGCTCGACAATCAAGGAAGTAAGAGGTTTAATCTGCATCAGTCCATCACCTTTTCGACAATATAGTCCGGGCGACCCTGAATCTGAGAGTGGACTCTCCCAAGATATTCTCCCAGAAACCCAATGGAAAGAAGCTGGACTCCGGCAAAAAACGCAAACACCGCCGAGAGAACAACAAAACCTTCAATCAAAATTCCATTGGCAATACGCTGGTATAAGAGAAAGGCCATCATGAGAAATCCCATGAACGCCCCGAACAATCCCATATAAGTCACCAACCTCAACGGAAAGCTGGAATACCCTGTCACCAGGTCCCAGGATAGTTTGAACAAGGTCAGAAAACTGTATTTCGTTTCACCTTTTTTCCGGGCGTGGTGCTCCACTTCGATCTCCACACTAGGCAGTCCCATCCAACTCATCAGCACCGCCATGTATCGAGACCGGTCCCGACAGGTTTCGATTTTATCTATCACACTCCGGCGCATGGCGCGAAACGAACTCAAATTCAACTTGACGGATTCTCCAAAAAGCATTTGACCGAACCCACGCAGGAACTTCGATCCGATGACTCTCAATAACCCATCTTGCCGTTTTTTGTGTACAGTCGTGACCAGGTCAATATCATCCGTCAACGCAGTGAGCAGTTTGGGAATTTCTTCTGGTGGATTCTGCAAATCCGAATCCAGTTGAACCACGATATCCCCCTGGCTCATTCTAAAGCCGGCCAGCACAGCAGACTGCTGACCGAAGTTCCGGGTCAAGCGTATCAGACGCAATGCCTCGTCAGTCTCCTTGATGCGCTTGAGTTTTTCAAATGATCCGTCATCACTTCCATCATCCACGATCACAATTTCGTAAGAACGGTTCAGCCCATCACAAACGGATTTAAGACGCGAAACCAGTTCCTCAACCAGGGACTCCTCGTTATAAACAGGAACAACAATGGAAATTTTAGGTTTTTTATCCATAAAGTTAAACCTGCGGCCTTTCCCGGTTAAAAGTTGGCACCGAGCAATTGCTTTCCCTTACTTTCAAAAATTTAACTTTAGTTGCCGAGTTCTTTTCAACCACCTCCGTCATGAGAGGACTGGGGCCGATGTACTCCGATTGGCAACAACCCAGGCACCCCGGGAAAATTCCTTCCGCTTTAAGTTTTTCGCGGAAACCTTGAATACGCTCCGTCTGCCAACCCATTGGGTTGTCGCTATCTTTAAAATTCCCAACTCGAAAATGTGGGCAGCTGAAAACATCGCCGTAGGCCGAAAAAGCCACCTTCGTCCAGGGGATGTAGCACCTGTAATCCTGATACGAACTTTTGTTGCTGTAGTAACGAACAATTTCATCTACCGTAATATAGTTCGGCGAAAACCTCAGCTGGGTCTTGTAGCCCTTACTTTTCTCCTGCAAAAGTTCCAACTGCTCTCGCAAAAGTTGTGGTTCGATTTCCTCAACCGAAGCCGTGGGCCGCTGGAGGTGCTCATCCTGATCATAGTCTTTGCCATGCCAGTAAGTGGCCGGACTGTTCAAAACAAAATTGGCAACATCAACACCCAACTTATTGGCATAGTCATACAATGGGACCAGGTCCCGCACATTCTCCCGTTTGATGACACAGGTCAGGTGAATAAGCGGAAAACGGGATTTCGATTCCTTGCGCCGGGCGATCAGCCTTGCGTGGTCTTTTTAAATGAGCCGGGAACCGTGGTGATACCATCGTGCAAGGCCTCTCCCCCCTCAAGCGAAACCCCCATATAAAATACGCCGGAGCCCCAGAAAGATTTCAACCGCAACCGCATGAGATCTTCCACAACCTTGTCGCTCAAGGTCGTTCCATTTGTGATGATATGAACTTTGTGCTTGCGGGCCGCGAACTCAAGGATCTCCATGAAATCCGCTTTCATGAATGCCTCTCCGCCTGTGAAAGTAATCAGCGAAAATCGGGGTAGACGGGAAATCGCTTTTTTAACTTCCTCACTCGACAGTTCATTTTTATAAGTTTTCTGCGATTCTGTTTCTTCAATGATCTCCAGATAATGACACATGTCGCAACGCAGGTTGCAACGGTAGGTCACCTCGAAAAAAGCCTGCACCGGCGGCATGGCGAATCGTGGTGCCAGGTAGAAAGGCAGGAACGAATAAATGCGCGGCAGAATTTTCTGTAGGGATTTGAAATCCATCATAATGGAATTCCTATGAACAACGGATCGATTCCGTTTTATCTTGTTTCAGGATGCCCAAACTTTGCTCACCACAGTTAAACAATAAATCAATTGCGGACAAGTGCGGGACAAAACCGGGATACTTTTGCGGGTAAACCGGATGCTCGTAGTTTTGATACTCAAGCGCAATGCCCTGGCTGGAAAAACCTTCTTCAGAAATATAATCACTCGCCGACTCACCGCTCAAATAATGGGTCGCTCCCAGCTCCCGGCAAATTGAAATAAGCCGCTCAGTTTTGGCTCCGGAAGTTTTCATTTCCGATGAACGCAGGAGCGGCGTTTCAATACCGATTTCCTCTTTAAGGAATTGAATCGTTTCCAGACAAAGATCGAATAAAAATTCCCAGTCCTTTTCATAAATCTGTTGGCACCGGGGAAAATATTTTTCAAAAAAAGGCGCCTTGCCATAATGCTGACGCAGAGTTTCTAAATGCTTTCTCCGCCAGGGCACAGAATTGTCGATACGGGTCTCAAGCAGGCTTTGGGCAAAACGGCTTTTTTGCTGAACCGGAACCGTCAACCAGACCCAACCTTCACTCACCCGAACCTTGTTGCGGTTTCGCCAGTCCCGACGGGTGTATTGCACATCATCCAAAAGGACGAATTTGTCCGAGCGGGTCATTTGCTCAAAAAATCCCAACCATGGCAAATAAGACGGTTGCAGAATGGTAACGCGCATAACCTTTATCCTCAAAGAGTCAGGGAAGCCAGAGTTCTTTCATCCCTTGTTCCCACCACTGGCGATTGTTGCGGTAAAACTCAATGGTTCGATCAAGACCTTCATCCAAATCTATTTTCGCTTTCCAGTCCAGGCAGTCATGAGATTTTTTTGTGGAAGAAATATGCCGGGTCACTTGGCCGGGACGATCTTCAATGAACTGCAATAAACTTTCGGGTTTGTTCAACGCCTTGAGAATTTTCCGGGCAATGTCTACCACAGAAGTGTCGGTCCCTGTTCCCAGGTTGATCGCCTGCCCTATGACCCGGTCACGCTCCGTATGCAGAACCCTATCCAACGCTTCGCAAGTATCTTCCACATACATCCAATCGCGAGAACTTTGTCCATCACCGTGAATGGTCAACGGCCTGTCCTGCAAAGCGCAGACAATAAAATTGGGGATGGCTTTTTCCAGATGCTGGCACGGCCCGTAATTATTAAATGGACGAATGATGACCGCCGGCAGGTCATAAGTGTGAATGTAGGAATAAATCAGCCGATCCGCCCCGGCCTTGGCCGCCGCGTAAGGGCTCATTGGATTTAGCGGATGCTCCTCGTCCATCGGGTCGGTGAGCGCCGTTCCGTACACTTCCGAGGAAGAAATATGCACGAACAATTCGACCGGATGATTCACAACCGCATTCGCCACCACCTGCGTGCCAATGACATCCGTCTCAAAGAAAATTGAATTGTCGTAAATCGAGCGGGTCACGTGCGACTCCGCCGCAAAATGCACCACGATATCCGCTTCGGAAACCAGCTTGTTGACAATGTCTGGATGAGTGATGTTGCCGTGAAAAAATTGGAAATGGCCGTTGGACTTCAGCTTGGGAGAAATATTGTCCAGGTTGCCGGCATAGGTCAACGCATCCAGCAAAAGGATTTCGGTGTCCGGGTAGCGCCGATTGATGTAATTGATGAAATTACTGCCAATGAAACCCGCACCACCCGTGACCAATAAAGTTTTTTGGGGTTTGCTCATAGCCTCCCTGCGTGCCAAGAATTCCGTTTCCGTACCATTATATATAAGAGTCCAGTATATCTTTACGGAAAAATAGCGAAAATCCTTTAATTATATGGATATAACCGGCTAAACGCTGAGGCAAACTATGCCCCCCTGAGAAGGGGGGCTTGGGGGGGGGTTGCTGTTCACACTGGCACCACGCCTAGTGGAGGGTCAGGGAATCATCTTAATCAGCTCAGTGATGGTTTTTTCAATGCCTTCGGCCACTTCCGAGATGCTCTTGCCCACCATATAAGCTGGAGTGGAGACGATTCTATTTTCCTTATCGAGAACAAAATCCCGAGCCGAGCATTCCTGATGTTTGCTTCCCATCGCTTCAACCATGTCAATGCCATCCTTGTCGTTACCGATGGTCAGCGTGGGGTTGACCGATTCCCCTTCATAAATTTTAGCCATCATGGCAGGGGCGATGCATAATGCCGCTTGCGGTTTCTGTTTGGCGATGAACTCTTTCACCAGCCGCATGACTTCCGGGTGGACCTTGCAGT
>Ga0209775_1001525_pt1 | contig 10751 bp, 14 predicted proteins | sample SaaInlV_135m_DNA_FD_184661 | JGI IMG/M metagenome (GOLD analysis project Ga0209775, IMG submission 184661) | Marine microbial communities from expanding oxygen minimum zones in the Saanich Inlet - SI072_LV_135m_DNA (SPAdes) (version 2) | ecosystem: Environmental > Aquatic > Marine > Intertidal... | reverse complement strand
CAAGATCTTAAAGCTGTTCATGGTCTAGACGCTGAAGGCGAACTAGCTAATATCCTTTCTACTGAAATCTTAGCTGAAATCAACCGTGAAGTATTAGAAACTGTAAACTCTTCTGCTAATACTGCTGCTGATATTAATTTAGTTGCTGCTGCTGAGGCTGGTAATGATGGTCGTTGGGCTGTTGAGCGTTACAAAAACTTGGGTATGAAAGTTGAACTAGAAGCTAATGCAATCGCTGTTGCGACTCGCCGTGGTAAAGGTTCTTTCATTATCTGTTCTAGCAACGTAGCTTCTGCTCTTGCTGCTTCAGGTTCTTTAGATTATGCTCCTGCATTGTCTACTAAATTGAAAGTTGATGACACTGGTTCATTGTTTGCTGGTACTTTAAACGGTTCTATCAAAGTATTCGTTGATCCATACGCTGCTTCTGACTATGTAACTGTTGGTTATAAAGGTACTAATGCATATGACGCAGGTTTGTTCTACTGCCCATACGTTCCTTTAACTATGGTTAAAACCATTGGTGCTGATGACTTCCAACCTCGTATCGGTTTCAAAACTCGCTACGGTATGGTTTCAAATCCTTACACTTCTATTGCTGACAACAGCAATGCTTACTTCCGTAACTTTGTAGTTACTGGTATTCAGTAAGAATTAGTTTAACCAACTAATTAGAAAAGGACTCTTCGGAGTCCTTTTTTTTATCTTATAAATAGTACTAATACTAGAATAGGTAATATCAAGATGAGTGATCAAAAAACAACAAATGTTAATTTCCTTTCCCCTCTTAACTATAAGTTAGTTGTAGGTAAGATACCCAATATAGAATACTTTTGTACTGGTGTGGTTGTGCCTTCTATTTCTATTGAAGGTGAGAATCCTATGTATTCAACACCAACTAGAGATATTAGATTATACTCCAATAAACTTCATTTTACTACATTAGATATCACTACAATCATTGATGAGAACTTAGAGAACTATAAAGAGATATATGATTGGATTCAAGATATAGTATTTACCGATGATATCTCACCTTTAGAGAAATCAAGTGATATTACATTAATTATTATGAGCTCTAAAAATAATTCAGTTAAACAAATAAGATTCACTAATGCCTTTCCTGTATCAATAGGATCTTTAGAATTTACTTCTATTAATGAATCAGTAGATTACATAACATCTAATATTACATTCGAATTCACGGATATGATCCTAGAATAAACCTTGACATTCTATAGAAGATGTAGTATAATATAGACTAAACAAGGAGAATTGTAATTTATAATATTGAAGATATACTTAAAGAATGGGAAGTGGATGTACAGATTGATCAGATAGCATTAGATGATGCTTCAATACAATCCGCCTCACTGCATGCCAAATATCTTGAAATGCTTACTAAAACTAAACTAGAATTGAAGTATTTTGAATCACAATTAGATATAATCTATAAAGATAAATGGTTATATTATACAGGGAAAATGGATACCGATAGAGTACAACAACTTGGATGGAGTCCGGATCCTCTTAATGGTCTTAAAATACTTAAATCAGATTTAGAGTATTATTTTAAAGCTGACGGGGATCTACAAGAATTATCATCCAAGATTGACTTAGCTAAAATCACTAAAGAGACACTTGAAGAAATAATAGGTCATATTAGATTCCGTTCTACTAATATTAAGAATATTATAGAATGGCGCAAATTCATGAGTGGATCATAAATGGACACAATAAAGATTCGTAAAAAGAATCATGCAATGCTTGCAATCTCAACTGAACCATCAATTGACATGGAGTTGTCATCTCATTTTGAATGGTTTGTACCTGGTTACAAATTCATGCCCTCCTTTAAAAATAAATATTGGGATGGTAAATTCCGACTTTATGACACAATGAGAAAAGAAATACCTGCAGGTGTATATGATTATGTTAAAGAATTTGCCGATGTCCGTGGTTACAATATAGAACTTGAACATTGCTCAACATACGGATCTATTAATACTAAAGTTGACTTGGATGTATACCAACTAGTTAAATTCATAAAAGGGTTGAATCTAACATCTAAAGGGGTCAGAATAGAGCCAAGAGAATACCAGGTTAAAGGGATTTTGCATGCTATACATAACAAGAGTGCATTACTGTTATCCCCAACGGCATCGGGTAAATCATTAATTATCTATTGTGTAATTAGATGGTACTTAGATAATTATGATAAATCTATTCTATTAGTTGTTCCTACTACATCATTAGTTGAACAAATGTATACAGACTTTGATGATTATTCTAAATATGATGAAGAATGGTGTACTGAAGAATACACACATAGAATCTATTCAGGTAAAGAACGTAATACAGATAAAAGAGTAGTAATTACTACTTGGCAATCTATCTACAAAATGCCGAGTAATTGGTTTAAACCTTATGGTATGGTTGTAGGAGATGAAGCACATACGTTTAAGGCAAAATCATTAACATCCATTATGTCTAAATTAAGAGATGCTGACTTTCGTATAGGTACAACAGGTACTATACCTGATCAAGATTCTGATTGTCATAAACTTATATTAGAAGGACATTTTGGGCCTATATATAAAGTAACAACTACAAAAGAATTAATGGATTCTGGTACGTTAGCTCAGATGTCTATTAACATTCTTTTATTAAAGTATCCAGAAATAGTCTGTAAAGAACTAAAAAAGGCAACATATCAAGAAGAAATAGAATTTATTGTATCTAATAAAGAACGTAATAACTTCATTAAAAACCTCACACTCGATCAAGATGGTAATACATTAGTACTATTCAATCTAGTTAAGAAGCATGGTGAACCATTATATAAGATGATATCAGAGAAATCAGCTGATAATAGAAAAGTATTCTTTGTATCTGGTTCAACTCCTACAGATGATAGAGAACGTATACGTCAACTAACTGAAAAAGAGAACGATGCTATTATTATAGCTTCTTTAGGTACATTCTCTACTGGTATTAACATTAAGAATCTACATAATATTATATTCGCATCACCTTCTAAATCACAGATTAAAGTTCTCCAGTCTATTGGTAGAGGACTTAGGAAGTCTGAAACAGGACAAGGTACTGAGGTATTTGATATAGCTGATGATTTACATTATAGAAAACATCAGAATTATACTTTACTTCATTCAGGTGAACGTATTAAAATATACTCTAAAGAACAATTCGATTACGATATCTACGAGGTTAATATATGACTGCATTACCCGATATAAGACAAATACAACTAACTACTGGTATATCTCTTGTAGGTTATATAGTAGAAGAAACTGATCGTGCTCTACACGTTGAAACACCCTTTGAAATTATCAGATCTGGTAATACAGCTGAATGGGCTCTCTACCTTCATATGTGTGATGATAATCATATACTAAATATTAATAAGGAACATATTATATGTTCCTTTGAATGTACTCACCACTTTAAGTTCGAATACATTAAAATGATAGAACGATTGACTACTGAAGTTGAAGAGGAATTTGAAGAAGAAGAAGAAGTAATTGATGATGATGCACACTACTATACAAATACGTCTACTTTACATTAATATATAGTATTCCCCCTTTCCGACAGGGCGTATTAATATTATAACACACTTTAAAGTATTTGTCAAGGTTTATTTTTACTTGACATTATAACTAAATTAGTGTATAATGTATATAATACTAATAAAAAGAGATATGTTATGACTACGGAACAAAAACAACCAAATCATTATTTAAACAATAAAGAATTTTCACAAGCAGTAGTCGATTATGTTAATGAATGTAACGATGCTAAAGAAAACTCCCTACCTGTACCTATTGTAACAGATTATATTGCAACTTCCTTTATGGCTATTGCTAATAAACTGTCTAATAGATCTAATTTTGCAAGATATACTTACCGTGATGAAATGGTTATGGATGCTGTAGAGAATTGTCTAAGGGCAATTAATAACTACAGATATGACTATACTACACGAACGGGTTTACCTAATGCGTTCTCTTACTTTACCCAGATATGTTTCTATGCTTTTGTGCGTAGGATACAAAAGGAAAACAAACAAGTTGATATTAAGAATGAATTTACATTAAAAGCAGATCATGAGAACTTTTTACATTATGGAGAAGCAGGTATAAATCGTCCCACTGAGTATGTATCTGTTAATGATACTATTGAACATCTTAAAGATAAAATATCAACAATTGATCGTGCAAAGAAAACAGCCATAAAGAAAATACGCCACAACTTTAAAAGGTTAAAAGGTTTAGAACAATTTTATATAAAAGACTAGGTATATAATGAAAGTAGCTATATTGAATGATACACACGCTGGTGCTCGTAATTCCTCGGGAATATTTATAGAGTATCAGCGTCGATTTTATGAAGAAGTCTTCTTCCCTTACTGTGACAAACACAACATCTCTCAGGTACTACATCTTGGTGATTACTATGAGTCAAGAAAGAATGTAAACTTTAAAGCTCTTAATGAGAATAGAAATATGTTCCTAAAACCGTTGGTTGAAAGGAATATGTATATGAACATCATACCAGGTAACCATGATGTATATCATAAAAATACTAATGATCTTTGTGCTCTTAAAGAACTATTAGGGTATTATACTAATAATGTAAAGATACACATGGATCCTGTTGAAATTGATTATGATGGTTTATCTGTAGCTCTTATTCCGTGGATTACTTCTGAGAATCAACAAAAAGTTAAAGACTTTATCTCTACAACATCTGCTCCTATTCTTGGGGCTCATTTAGAATTACAAGGGTTTGAAGTATCACGTGGTATTATGCATCAGCATCATGGATTCTTAGCACCTAAGGCTTTAAGTAAGTTTGATCAAGTATTATCGGGTCATTTCCATATAGCATCTGAGCAAGGTAATATACGTTATCTTGGTTCGCAAGTAGAGTTTACATGGAATGATCATAATGATAAGAAGTATTTCCATGTACTTGATACAGAAACCAGAGTAATTGAGAAGGTATTAAATCCAATTCGGATGTTTGAAATCATTTACTATGATGATGAAGTAACAGATTATACTACCCACTCAGTTGTCAGTTATAAGAACAAGTTTATTAAGGTGTTTGTTAAGAACAAAACAGACCCTTTTCTATTCGATGTCTTTATTGATAAGATAACAGATATAGGTGTGCATGATCTTAAAATATCAGAAATCTTTGTATCTGATATAGAGAATACAACAATAGCTTCTAATATAACAGATACAGGGGATTTACTAAACTCCTATATAGATGCCTTAGATACACAATTAGATAAAGAAAGAGTTAAGAATATAGTACATAAACTATACACTAATGCTCAATCATTGGAGATACAATAATATGATAACATTCCATACATTGAAATGGACTAATTTCCTATCTACTGGTAATGATACAACTACAGTACAACTTGATAGATCTCCATCTACATTAATAGTAGGTCATAATGGATCAGGTAAATCAACAATGATTGATGCCTTATCGTTTGCACTATTTGGTAAACCGCATAGATCTATTAAGAAAGCACAGTTAATTAATACTATTAACCAAAAGGCATGTGAGGTATCTGTTGAGTTTTCTATAGGATCACATAGTTATATTATAGTAAGAGGATTAAAACCTAATAAGTTTGAGATATACATAGATAATAATATGATAGATCAATCATCTACTGTTAGGGATTATCAATCCTATTTAGAACAAAATATATTAAAACTCAATCATAAATCATTTCATCAGATAGTAGTATTAGGTGCTTCATCATTTGTACCTTTTATGCAACTTAATACGTCATCACGTAGAGATGTTATAGAAGATGTGTTAGATATACAGGTATTTGGTGTAATGAATAACTTACTTAAAGCTGATATATCTAAAATCAAAGAAGAACTGAAAGATGTTGATATTACTATCTCCACCACTACTACATCAATAGATATGCAAAAAAGGCATATCCGTGAAATTCAAGTTCTAAATGATTCACATATACATAAGAAGTCTAAAGAGGTGGAATTACTTAATTCAAAGATCACAACACTTGAATCTGAAAATAAAAACTTGACAAATGGACTGGATTGTAGTATAATAGAGTTATCAAAACAATTAAGTACTATTGGGCAAGAAAACGATGAGCTTAGAAAGTTTGATGTTGGTATACAGAACGGTATTAAGCGTGTTGTTAAAGAGTCTAAATTCTATGAAGAAAATGATGACTGCCCTACCTGTAAGCAAGACATAGATACTATATTCAAAGAGTCACAGTTAACTATGTCTAAGGCTAAGGCTGTAGAGTTACAAGAAGGTCTTACACAATGTAAGGTAGCACTGATGGATTCAAATGAAAAATATATAGGAGTTGAGTCTGAGCTACAGAAGTTACATGATAGACATGCTAAAGTGAATCTAAATAATGGTATATTAGAATCATATAGATCAGCTAAAGATACATTAATCTCTGATATATTTGATTTACAGAACACAGATGGTAATGACACATCTGATGTATCTTTATCTAGGGCTAATAAAGAACTTAATATATTAAATGATTCACTCCAGATATGTATGAAGAATCGTGTAGATCTTGGTGAGAAGAATAACTATAACTCAGTAATATATGAAGTATTAAAGGATACTGGTATTAAGACACAGATCATTAAACAATACCTACCAATGATTAACCAAATGATTAACCATTATTTACAAATAATGGATTTCTATGTATCGTTTTACTTAAATGAGGCATTCTCTGAAACTATTAAGAGTAGGCATAGAGATATTTTTTCGTATGATTCATTTTCTGAAGGTGAGAAGATGAAGATAGATTTAGCTATATTGTTTACATGGCGTGAGGTAGCTAGAGTAAAGAACTCAATGTCTACTAATCTTTTGATATTAGATGAAACGTTTGATTCATCATTAGATCCAGATGGTATTGAAAATCTTATTAAGATTCTTATTACAATGTCTGATTGTAATCTGTTTGTTATTAGTCATAAAGGAGAGATATTAGAAAACAAGTTTAGAAGTAAAATGGAGTTTAAGAAGACCGGTAATTTCTCAAAAATCATTTGACTTTACCGTATAAATAGTGTATAATAGTGGGAAGTAAACATAAATAATAACGTGAGGATTTGTAATGAAATTAACTGAAAGTACATTGAATGTATTAAATAACTATGCTACGATTAATCCAAATATCGTAATCAAACAGGGAAATGTGTTAGAAACGGTATCTGGTGCTAAGAACATCATGGCTTCTAGTACAGTAGATACTACATTTCCAGCAGACTTTGGCATCTATGATCTTAATGAGTTCATTAATGCTATTGATATGATCGACAATCCAGAATTCTTATATGAAGATGGGAATAAGTCGGTTATCATTAGAAGTGAAGACAAAACACAATCGATTAAGTATTTCTTTTCTAAACCTGAGATTCTAGTATCACCATCCAAGCCTATTGATATGCCTGAGTGTGAACTAGAGTTTGAACTAGAAGAAACAGATATAAATAATATCAAACGTGCGGCGTCGACGTTTCGATCGGATACACTTGTTGTTACACCAGATAATGGGGAATTAGTTTTATCTGTCAAAGATATTGAGGATAAAACGTCTAACTCGTATTCAATTAGAGTTAGTCCAAGTAAATGTCCAGAAAAGGATTTTAGATTTGTATTTCAGATCTCTAATTTTAAATTCATCTCTGGAGACCTAGATGTTCGGATTTCAAGTAAACTAATTGGCGAGTTCGCGATTAAGAATACAGAATCTAAATATTGGGTCGCCCTTGAGAAATCATCTACATTTAACAAATAGGAAAGAAAATGGCTGAAGAAACAGTAGCAACAACAGAACCAGAAGCACCAGTAGTACAATTAAGTTTAAATGAAATTGCAGGTGCTGTAAAAGTAATTGATATTTGTTCCGAAAGAGGAGCATTTAAAGGACCTGAACTAGCAGAAGTAGGAGCACTTCGTGGACAACTAGCGAATTTCTTACAAGCGAACACACCACAGCAACCACCTGAAGGTGAAGCACCAGTAGCACCAGTAGCACCTGCCGCTTCGTAATGTTTGATTTTGGCTTTACTGCGGTAAATGAAGATGAACTTGACTCTGTAAGGGAACTCAAGTCATCTGTCAAAACCTCTGGTGATGCTGCTCATGAAACGGAAGAAAAGTTGAATGCTCTATATAATGCTATTCTTCCGTTACTAAGCAACTTAAAAGCAAACCCTGAGAAGGATTACATTTACTGGCCCAATAGAACTGAAAAGGTAGAAGAGTTTGAAGATATAATTGCAAAGATTGTTACAAAATAACACTTGACAATCAACAGCAGTTGTAGTATAATAGTATATAATTAAACAATAGGTGAATATATAATGAGTAATGATAATGAATTTCTGTGGTGTGAGAAATACAGACCACAGAAGATAAGTGATACAATTCTACCTGAATCATTAAAATCTGTATTTACTAATATCGTCCAGACTGGTGAACTTCCTAATATGTTGTTCACTGGTTCTGCTGGTGTTGGTAAAACTACAGTTGCTAAAGCGCTTTGTGAAGAAATGGGTCTTGATTACATTGTAATTAATGGATCTGATGAAGGGCGTAGGATTGATGATTTAAGAGGTAAGATTAGGCAATTCGCATCTTCTGTATCCCTTGCAGGTGGACATAAAGTTGTTATCCTTGATGAGGCTGATTATCTTAATCCACAATCAGTACAACCTGCACTTCGTTTCTATATTGAAGAGTTCTCTGATAATTGTAGGTTTATCTTAACAGGTAACTTCAAGAACAGAATCATTGAACCTATCCATTCGAGATGTTCTAATATTGACTTTACTATTCCTAAGAGTCAGAAACCAGCAATTGCCTCTGGATTCTTTAACAGGATTAAAGATATCTTAGCTGATGAATCAGTAACATATGATGAGAAGGCTTTGATTTCAGTAACACAAAAGTTCTTCCCTGATTTTCGTAGAACTTTAAATGAACTACAAAAGTATGCTATCTCTGGGTCTGACACTATTGATGCGGGTATCTTAACTGAAGTTGGTGATGTGGATATCTCAGATCTAATGAAGTATCTTAAAGCAAAAGACTTCTCACAGATGCGTAAATGGGTTGTTAATAATATAGATCAAGACACACCTGTAATCATCCGTAAGTTATATAATACAATGACAGAGTATGTTAAACCTCAAACTATACCAGCTGCTATTCTTATCTTAGCTGAGTATCAATTCAAAGATGCTTGGGTTGCAGATAAAGAGTTGAATATGGTTGCTTGTCTTACTGAAGTAATGAGTACGGTTGAGTTCAAATGAAACTCTTTGACTATGTGAATTCAATCAACTTTACTAAGAAAGATATAATGATTGATGATGTAACAGAGAAGGTATATGAACCTTTTGTTATCAATAGGTCATTATCATACTTTGAAGATACTGTTATGTTAGCGAATGAGATGAATATCAACCACCATATCGACTCTCGTTTACAATTCGATTTCCTTATAAATACAATTAGAAAGCGTAAAAGGTTTTCTAAATGGGCTAAACCTGATAATTCAGATGTAATAACTGCTATAATGGAATACTATAAATATTCTGAAGAGAAGGCAAAAGCAGTATTACCTATGTTAGGTGATGATGAAATAATAAGAATAAAGGAAACGGTGAGCAAAGGTGGAATTAGAAAATAATGAAATCGTGGAATGGACACCAGAGATTATGTTGGAAGTCCGTTTAAACGAACCAGATGACTTCTTAAAAGTCAAAGAAACACTAACAAGGATTGGTATACCATCTAACCCTTCGAAGGGTAATATACTAAGCCAGTCTTGTCATATATTACATAAACAAGGTAGATATTTTATTGTGCATTTTAAAGAATTATTCATTCTTGATGGCAAACCAAATAATCTACTACTGAATGATGTACAACGTAGGAATACCATTTCTACATTGTTATCAGATTGGGGTTTAGTCTCTATACTAGACGAATCCCTTTCACAAGATAGAGCTCCTCTTAAACAGATAAAGATTATACCTTTTTCTGAAAAGAAGAAATGGACTCTATCACCTAAGTACAATATAGGTAACGTTAGACGATAATTCGTTAATGTTCTATATTGTTAATAATGTATTCGCCTGATTGACAGGGAATATAAACAATGTGCTCTAAGGAGGCAAAAATTATGAAAACAATTAACTTTCCAAGATCCCCTATGTATATCGGTTTCGATCAAATGTTCAATGATCTTGAACGTTTAGGTCAGCAAACTGATTCTGGATATCCGCCGTATAATATCACTAAGGTAAATGAAGACAAAACAATTGTCGAACTTGCAGTTGCAGGCTTTTCTTTACCTATGCTTGATATTGAAGTAAAAGATGGCACTCTATCTATTGTCGGCAACTCTGATGAAACTAAAAAGAATGTTGAGTATATCCATAAGGGTATCTCTTCTCGTAAGTTTCGTAGAGAGTTTAAACTATCCGAATACACAGTAGTGTCAAGGGCCAGTCTAATTGATGGTATTCTTTATATTGAATTGAAGCAGGAATTACCTGATGCAATGAAACCTAAAAGAATTCCTATTAATAGAGATGGTGATTCCACAACAGCTGAAGAACTACTGTTAGGATAATATATAGTTAAAGTACTATAGAGGGGTAACAACTGTT
>Ga0209775_1001513_pt1 | contig 10785 bp, 9 predicted proteins | sample SaaInlV_135m_DNA_FD_184661 | JGI IMG/M metagenome (GOLD analysis project Ga0209775, IMG submission 184661) | Marine microbial communities from expanding oxygen minimum zones in the Saanich Inlet - SI072_LV_135m_DNA (SPAdes) (version 2) | ecosystem: Environmental > Aquatic > Marine > Intertidal... | reverse complement strand
ATTTTGTGAAATCAATTTAGAAAAACTATAATTTTACAATTTCTTTTTTAAGAAAGTCCATGTCAATATTATCAGTTAAAGTTCTATTTTCAGATAAATTAAGAATTTCTTTATGAAGTTTAGTGATTTCTTCAATTTCAGTTTCAGAGAAAGTTTCTTTGTTTGAAATTTTTAACATCATTGACATTAATTTTAAATTTAATCGTAAAATAATTTCACTATTCACAGTATTACGTCTTTGATATGGATTACTTTCTATAAGAACATCTGCCTCAGATTTGAAAGATTGTGAACGTTTGAAATGAACAAATCCAATTGATATCAATAACGGAATACCTATTGAAACAATAATTAGTATGTACATTTCAAATGAAGGAAAAATAGTTTTTAGTGAAGGATAATTATCAATTGCAAGAAAATACGTTACTGTTAAAGTGTTAATCGCTGCTAAAATAAAGGCAAAATATGTCTGCCAACCAGTTCTAAAATAAAACCAACAACGGAATAATAAATTCTGCTTCACGGTTTAATGAATTAATATGAGAATATATCAATTACTATATCTTTTAACGATTTATTAGATATATCATATTATTGTAATTAGAAAAAATATGCAATACGAAACTATTGGTAATTCAAATACAAAAATTTCAAAAATTTGTTTAGGTTGCATGTCATTTGGTTCAAAACTTGATTGGATGATTGAATTAGATGATGCAAAGCCAATCATTGATTGTGCATTAGATTTAGGAATCACATTTTTTGATACAGCAAATGCATATTCAAATGGACGTTCTGAAGAAATAGTTGGAGAATTATTAAAGAATTGTCGTAACGATGTTGTGATTGGAACTAAAGTAAGATATCAAATGGGAAAGGATCCTAATGATATAGGTCTATCAAAAGAACAAATAAAAAAACAATTTCTAATGTCATTAGAAAGATTACAAACTAAATTCATAGATTTATATCAAATTCATAGGTGGGATTACGATACACCAATTGAAGAAACATTAGTTGCCATGGATGAATTAGTTAAAGATAATCAAGTTCATCATCTAGGAGCTTCAAATATGTGGACATGGCAATTTGCAAAATGTGTTTGGTTGTGTCGTGAATTAAATTTACATCGTTTAGAGACTATGCAAACACATTACAATTTATGTTATCGTGAAGAAGAAAGAGAAATGATTCCTTTTTGTAAGGATCAAAAAATTTCTTTATTTTCATATAATCCAGTTGCAAAAGGATTTTTGACTGGAAAATATACACGAGATACTGAAAATGAAGGAATTAGATTCAAATCAGATCCGGGTTTTAAACCAAAATTCTTCAAGCCACAAGATTATGATGTCCTTGAGACAGTTGTTAAATTAGCAAGTGAAAAAGATGTTAAACCAGTACAGATTGCTTTAGCATGGTCATTGAAGAAAGATATAACATTACCAATAATAGGTGTTACAAAAAAAATTCATGTCGAAGAAGCAGTGGAATCATTAAATGTTAAACTTACAGATGACGACATTAAACAATTAGAAAAACCATATAAAGTTCAAAACATCAATCATCTTGATTAAAAAATTATTGATTTTTTAAATCGTTTTTTCTTACAGCATAGATTTCGAACAATACGGTAAAAATGAATAGGATTACACTAATTATTAATAAGAAAATTTCAGTCTCCCAAAATGTTATTATTAAAATAATATAACCTACGACAAATGCGATATGATCTACTTTAATTATTTGTCTATTACCTTTAGAAATTTCATATGTTTCGTATATTATTGTGAATGTGAAAAAAATGAAACTAATTAATTTAGTTTCAAATGTATTAGTGAAAACACTAATGATGACAAAAACAAGTCCAATTAAAAATGAAATATGATCAGGTTTACGAAAAAATCTAATTGAACGTGGTAATTTCATTTAAACTAAAATCAATATTTTTTTGAATCAACTTCATAAAATTCTGAAGGTTCATCATCATTCCATTCTTTTAAATCAATTATCATGTGAACTCTATCAATATCACTTTCATTTCTAACTTCATGAATTATTTGATTATTTATTTCATAACCATGTCCAGGTTCTAAATAATAATCCTTATGATCAAGTACAAATTTTACATCTGGATGAGAAATTATTGGAATATGTATTCTGTGATTTGAAGTGAGCATTTTTCCTTCATCAATATGCTCAGGAATAATTCCACCTTTACGTAATTCTGTAAATATAACATTAGTTAATTTTAGATTTTCGTATCCATAAAAATTTTTGATATCAGAAACAATATCATCCAGAATAGGTTTTAGTTTACTTAATGTTTCAGTATCATTTTTTTCATAATTAACAAATCCATTTCCTACAGATGCGGCTGATTTGTATTTTAGCATTAATGCACGTGTATCTAAATTTGTGTTACCAACTTTTGCTTTTGAATTTCTAACTTCAGTATCTTTTGCCCATTCCTCATCAGGAATAGATTTTAAAATATCCAATATGCCATCGTGATTACATGTTTTAATTACTTCACGAATGTGGCCTTTCCAAAACAATTTATAAAATTTCTCCAAGAGTTACATATTAAATTTACTATGAATCTCTAGATTAATTTTAAAAAATGATGAAACAATGAATAAGTAATCAATATACTCAAGTAATAGAAAAGGAGTTTAATGCGTCCAAATATAATATTTTTACTAGTTGATGGATTCAGAGCAGACCAATGTTTTGGAAAAGATAAGACATCAGTTACACCGAATATTGATTCATTGATTCAAAAAGGGATGTATTTTACAAATGCATACTCTTCTGTGGATGGAACAATTTTATCTTTGAGAACAATTTTTCATTCACTCAATCCAATTAAAATTGGAAATAGGAATAAGCTAACCCTACAAAAAAATAATTTATTTGAAATTTTTGAAAAAAATGGATATGAAATAAACGGATTAATTCCAGATCTTAAAGGGTTTTCAGAGTATGCTAATTGTTTTCAAAATCTGAATAAAACTTACACATATTGGGATTATATGGGAAAAATGGATAAATTTCTGTCAAATACATCATCTGCAATAACAGATAAAGTAATAGATTTTTTGAAATCAAAAGAAAGTAATTCTCCATGGTTTTATTATGTCCACTTGATGACACTACATCCTTTAAAAGAATATTTTGCGAATCATAAAAACGAACAAAATTCACTAAATTTAGGAATTGGTAATTTTGATAGTGAAGAGTATGGAAAAGGACTCTATGAAAGAACAGTATCGTTCATAGATTATCAGTTAGGAAAAATTTTGGAAAATGTTAATCTGAACAATACAATTTTAATTTTAACAGCAGATCACGGACAAAGTATCCCATATCAAGGAAATTCAGAAGTTGATTTTCAACCTAAATTAGAAAACACTGTAACAATCGGTAAAAAACTTCTTCCAAAATCTGCTCACAAAATTGGTGGTAAATTTTTGCATAATATACGCAAGTCGGTAGGTAAAAGTAAATTAGAAAAATCTAATAAAACATTAACAAATTATGAAAAACGTTCACGTGAAACATTTGATAACGTTTCATTGTTTGATGAAATGTTACACATACCACTATTACTTGTCACCAAACAATTAAAAACAAAAAATAATGACAAATATGTTCATCACACAGATATACTTCCAACATTATGTACATTAGCAAACATTGAGATTAATCATAAAATACATGGAAGAAATTTAGTTTCACTCATTGAAAAAAATAATTCAAATGATCAAGCAATTTATGTTCGTACTAGACCATATATTGATGAAAAACCAGACACACGAGATTTAAAGGGAATAAGAACATCCGAATACAAATATTTTCGCTCACAGTATGATAAAAATGAAAATGTACATCTTTATGATTTAAAACAAGATCCGTATGAAAATAACAATATTGCTGATGAAAATAAAGAATTGATTTTAGAGTTTGAGAAAAAAATAATAGAGTTTGAGGAAAATGATTTATCAAATGATGATGATGATCTTTCTGAAGAAGAAGTTGAAAATGAATTAAAAAAAATGGGCTATGTGTAATAAATGGACAAAAAATTACCAAACATAATATTTTTACTAGTTGATGGTTTAAGAGCAGACCAATGTTTTGGGAAAGATAAGACATCAGTTACACCGAATATTGATTCATTGATTCAAAAAGGGATGTATTTTACAAATGCATACTCTTCTGTGGATGGAACAATTGTTTCTCTAAATACAATATTTAATGGAGATTTCCAAATTGGAAATTCATCTAGGGCACAAAAAGTCAATCTAAAACAAAATAATTTGATCGAAGTGTTAAAGAGAAAAGGATATCATATTTACGGTACACTTCCAAATTTTGCCTCATTTGATTCATTATTAGAACAATTTGAAAATAAAATTGAGGAAAATACAAACAAGAATGATGTCACAATCGATCCAGTAGAAGCACAATTTAAAGAAGAAGAAATTGAAGGAAGCCATTCCGAGTACGAGAGAAATAAAGCTACACTTCCTACAGGATTAACAGAAAAAATCATTAAAATTTTAAATTCAGATTCTATTAAAGAACCATTTTTTGGTTATTTTCATATATTTGATTTACACCCACTACGTGAGGGAAAAAATCCCATAGGAATTGAAGGATTTGATAAAGAAGAGTACGGTGCCAGCACATTTTCAAAAACAGTTTCTTCAATTGATTTCTGGTTAGGAAAAATTTTGGAAAATGTTAATCTGGAAAATACAATTTTAATTTTAACAGCAGATCATGGAGAGCGTATTCCTTATGAAAATACAAGAGCAGTTGATTTTCAACCTAAATTAGAAAACACTGTAAAAATCGGTAAAAAACTTCTTCCAAAATCTGCTCACAAAATTGGTGGTAAATTTTTGCATAATATACGCAAGTCGGTAGGTAAAAGTAAATTAGAAAAATCTAATAAAACATTAACAAATTATGAAAAACGTTCACGTGATCCATATTTTACATTATCATTGTATGATGAACTAATACATGTACCACTACTTTTTGTTGGTAGCTCAATAAATCCACAAATTATTAAAAAACAAGCAAGACATGTAGATATTTGTTCAACAATTTATGATCTACTGGGAATAACTGTCATAAATGAAAAAAGTGGAGAAAGTTTGAGATCAAACGAGTATGATATTGAGAAAAATATTCAATATTTACACACAATGCCCTATCAAAAATTATCTACATCAGATATGGTTGGAATTAGAAATAATGAATACAAATATTTCAGATTCGCAAGAAATTTGAATGAAAATGTACATCTTTATGATTTAAAACAAGATCCATATGAAAATAACAATATTGCTGATGAAAATAAAGAATTGATTTTAGAGTTTGAGAAAAAAATAATAGAGTTTGAGAAAAATGATTTATCAAATGATGATGATGATCTTTCTGAAGAAGAATTAACAAAAATTTCGGGACAGCTAAAAAAATTAGGATATATGTAAAATGAATGCCATTATAATTGCAGCAGGTTCAGGAAAACGAATAAGTAATAAAATAAGGAATACACCTAAAGCGCTAATAGAAATTAACAACAAAACAATAATTCAATATCAAATTGACGCATTAAAAAAAATGAATATTGATAAAATAATTGTTATCACTGGACCAAATTATGAAAAATTCAATTTAAAAGATGTCCAATATATCAATGATAAAAATTATGAAAAACATGATATTTTGGGAAGTTTAATCGAGGCACGAGATTACATAAAAAATGATGTTCTAATATTATATTCAGATATAATTTTTGAACCAAAAATAATTGGAGATATTTTGGATTCTGAAAGCGATATATCAATAGCAGTAGATATGAACTGGGAAGAAAAATATCAAAATAGAACAGAGCATCCAACAACAGAGGCAGAAAATGTTCTATTAGATGAAAGAAAAAATATTTTTCAAATCAGAAAAAATATTCAAGGTGAATCAAACAGAATTGGTGAATTTTTAGGAATTCTAAAATTTTCAGCAGAAGGTGCTAAGATTTTTGTGGAAAAATATGATGAATTGATGAGAAAAAATATTGGTGAGTTCCACGAAGCGTCAACAATTTTTAAAGCATATATCACAGATATGCTTCAAGAGTTAATCGATTCAAAAATAAATATTGAACCAGTGTTTATTTCTGGAAAATGGTGCGAAATTGATACCATGCAAGATTTAAAAATAGCTGAAAAAATATTTTAGAACTAATCGCGAGTATTCATAATTTGAACAAGTTCTTCCCATAAAGTATTTTCAATTTCAAGTTCAGTTCCAATTAGATTTTTATTTTCATCAGGATCTTTTTCCAAATCATACAGCTCTTTTGTATCATTATGTTCATTGTAGATTAGTTTCCATTTTGAAGTTCTCACAGATTTTACATTAGGTTCCTTAGGCGGTGTTTTTTCTTGAAGAGGATTTCCAGTTTCAGTAAAAGCATAATTTTCAGGTACAGGATTACCATGTATGTATGGTAACAAAGATACACCATTTACATGACTAAAATTATCATCTAGTGGAATTTTCAAGTATTCCAAGATTGTTGGCATGAAATCTATAGTTCTAGTTTGATTTTTTATTTCAATTACAGGTAGATCAGGAGTCAAAAAATACGTGAATGTTCTAAGTGTGTAATCATAACAAAATGCTGCATATGCATGCTCTCCAAATTTTTCTCCAGTACTTACCCCATGATCAGACATCACCAAGATCATTGTATCTTTATCCATTTCCAATTTTTTAATTTCTTCTAAAATGGATTCCAGGTAATTTTCTGCTTCTTTGAACAGCCGCGTGTATCTATTCCAATTTAATTCAGCATTATCAAAAAATTCTTGACTAAAATTACCATAGACATTTAGAACCTCATTTTTTATTCCAGTATGAATAATGCTACAATGTAAATAAAGAAAATAGTTTTTTCCCGTACATATTTTTTTTGTTTTTTCCAATATCGCTTTGTGTCTTAGAATTAAATTATCATTATCTTCGTCATGCACTATAAATTCATCAAAACCTTGTTTTGGTACAATTAATTTATTTAAAACATCTGCATGTGTGTAATATTCATTTTCATGTAAATACTCTGTTAATGTTTTGAATTTATTTTTTTTAAATTTATTTGTAGACCAGTAACTATTTGTACCAGTTCTTGAACCATAACTTCCACTAAACATTGCATGCATTGCGGCAATTGTATGTGGTGCATAAGTAACAGATTGTGATAAAAAACATGATTTTTCTTTCAGTTTTTCAAAAGTAGAAGAATTTTGTGCGAAATCTAATCTACCGCCATCTATCATAAGAATAATTAAATTTTTTTTCATTATATTAAAACAAAATTTTGTATTATTAAATTTGGTTAATTTCCAGCATTAAACCAAAGTTTAGTTTCATTAATCGCACGTGATGCATTTTTATTTCCAAGAGTAGATAATTCTCTTTGAGAATCTCCTGGTATTCTACCACCGACTCTTAAAGCAACTAAATTTCCATTACCTCTAAAATTATGTTTGACAAATGGTTTGATGTAAATGGAATCACCTGATTTTATTATTTCACTATACACGTTACCTTCCAATTCCCAATTTAGAGATAAATTGGTTGTTCCTACATTGTAAATATACTGATGTAAACCAATTTGAAGATCATAATCATTTGAAGAAGAATCTTGTACTTTAATTTCAAATGCTTTAGAAAAAGCTAGTGCAGAAGTTGAAGCTAATTCAGTAAAAATATATCTCTCAGTATTATCAGGATATTTCCAACTACTACACTGTTCATGTGTTTTGATAACTACTTGTTTTTCTTTAACGTCGTTTGATAATAACTCTCTAGTGTTTACGTGTAATGATTCTGCTAGAACAGACAATTCTACGGATGAGGGTAAAATATTACCATCTTCAATTTTTATTAAACGTTCTTTTGAAATTTTTGTTCTTTTAGATAATTCAGTTATAGTTATGCTCGATATTTCCCTATGGAATTTGATTAGAGATCCACTTGATTTTTCTTTTGATGAGAAATCAAGAGAGAATTTTGTGGCAAGTTCACTGGAAAGACAAGCTAATTCTTGTTTAACATCGCCAACAAGCTTATCACCATAAGTAAGTGCCAAAATTAATCCATTTTCATTATTTTCATTTTTTCTTGTGGAAAATGTATGTGGAACGAAAGGAGTGATGTACATAGAATCTCCAGTTTGCATTACAGCGGTTTTTTGTGTTCCATCATCATCTATATAATAAAAATTAACATCACCTATAAAATATGTAAACTGATGCATGAAATGACCATTATTCCATTGTACCAATTTATTTTCAGGATCATTGTCATTAACAACACATAGTTCTTTTATCCATTCAGGTCTAAATGGCGCAACTTGACTCATAACAGTATCACGATATTCATAATATGGATTTCCACCTCTAGTCATTACACGTGAACTTTTTTTAGAATCAACCTCACGCATAATTTTAATTCCTTTCGGACAATCATCCTCAATAAGATAGAAATCTCTCAAATTTATTGGCCAGATAGTTTTAGCACGAGTTATAATTTCAGGAGAAATTTCTTGATTGCCTTCCAAAATATCATTCATCTCATCTAGAGAAATATTCAATTCTTCAGCGGCATCAATTGGTCGACGTTTAAGATCATTAAGAATACCTAAGAAATAACGTCCAAAACGAACCAATTCAGGTTTTTTAGCAGGATTCATTTTGATCCAGGTTCTTAAAAGACGTCGTTTCTTTTCTTCTTCTTCATAATCTTCAAATTCAGTTCGTCCATGAAGCATTCTATGATTATCAAAGAAAATCATATCATTAGTCTGTAAATCATAACTTAGAATATTTTCTGGAACCTGTGTAATTTTTTCAAGCAAATCTATGGATTCTTTTTGTGATGTAGACAATGGTGCGTTTGCAATTTCATGTCCAGAAATTATATAATTCTTGAGATATCTACAGTGTAATTTATTATCTTTAAATATAAAAATTGGTTCAAAAATAGTTTTTGATTCATTAGTTTTGAACTCTCCGCGTTTATCAAAATAAAATTTTTCGTAAAGAGCTTTTAATTTTCCATTTTCTTTTTTGAAAATTTCATTATGAATAGTATATGTGCTAACAAAATTACTTATTCCACCATTTTTAGCTTGATTAACACAAAGTAATCCTACTAAATCAGGAACATTTGTCCAGTGAGGACTATCAGTGTGATAAGAACCACCTTCTTTTGTTTGATGGTATCTACCACCAGAAGTCATAGATTTACCTTCATCTTTTATTTCTACAATTTTCTCAGATTGTATGTTTTGAATGTACAATGTTCCCAACATGTTACAGACTAGTTCATAGATTTGTTTCACTTCATTTTTAGAAAAATCATTAAGGCGATTTCCATTAATTATTAATAATCCTACACCGTTGAGTATTTTTTCATTTTTAAATTTATTAATCTCATCATTCAATTTGGAAAAAGATGATTTATTATTAGTTTTTAGAAGTTGGCGTTTATTTTTTAATTCATTTATAGATTCATCACTTAAATGAACCAAGAATTTTTCAGGGTGTTGTTCCAAATCTCTACCCCAAACTAAATTCTTATCTTTGACAGTTTTTTCCAATATATTTGACATAAATATCAATTTTAAATTGAAATATTTAATATTTATATGCTAATACTCTATGTTGAGTTTTATCATAAATAAACATGAAAAATAAGAATCTGATAATAATTTGTATTGACGGTGGAAGATTAGATAGAGTTGTAAAATCAAAAATATTTAATGAACTTTCATCAAAGGGCATATTTTTTCCTCAAACCATAACTTATGCACCATATACAAATTCTGCAATTCATGCCTTAATCAGTGGCGCTTATGGAAATAGAAATGGATGTCATAGTTATTGGCATTCTATTAAATTTAAAAAAAATGAATTCAAAACATTGACAGAGTATTTACATGAAAATAAATATTATACATATGCAGATATTCCTTCAGATCTAGTTATACCAAATTTAGGTTTTGACGAATTTCAAGTGTATGACGAAAGTGTCGTTAATTTGAAAGATAGACATGAAAAAATAATTAAAAAAATGAAGGAGAAAAATGATAATGGAGAAAGTTTTTTTCTGTATTTACATTATGAATCAATTCATACAGGAATTCTAAATTCAGTTCTTAAAGGATATAATAATTTCAGTGAAGAATATTTTGAAAATAGAGAATTAAATGAAGAAAGATATGATAAATTATTTTCAATAGCTGAAGAATATATTTTAGGATTAACAAACAAATTTTCTGAATATGATTTTTGGAAAAATTCAATAATCTTGGTTACAGCAGATCATGGAATTAGTGTGGGAGAAAAATTTGGCGAAAGGGCATATGGCGCATTTTGCTATGATTATACGATTAAAACATTTGCATATTATCTAAATTTTAACTTAGAAACAAAAAAAATTAATCAACAAATAAGACATGTAGATTTTTTGCCGACAATTTTAGATGATATAGGAATTTCTTTAGATAAAAATTTCAGAAATTTAGATGGAATTTCACTAATACCATTAATTAATGGAAAATTATTAGAAGAACAAATTGCATATACAGAAACTGGAAATCCTCTAAACTCAAATGAGCCACCAAAAAAACCTAATGTAAAATCTGTGAGAACTTCAAAATGGAAACTAATCTACAATGAACATAATGATACAAAAGAGCTGTAT
>Ga0209775_1001488_pt1 | contig 10912 bp, 8 predicted proteins | sample SaaInlV_135m_DNA_FD_184661 | JGI IMG/M metagenome (GOLD analysis project Ga0209775, IMG submission 184661) | Marine microbial communities from expanding oxygen minimum zones in the Saanich Inlet - SI072_LV_135m_DNA (SPAdes) (version 2) | ecosystem: Environmental > Aquatic > Marine > Intertidal... | reverse complement strand
TATTCCAATACATTCCGCTGTCAATTACAATAAAATTATTTTCTTCAAACAAACGGACAATTTTTTCAATATATTTGACCATTTTGGCTCCAGAAACATCCAATTTCCTATCTTCAGGAGGAGCTTTCCAAATAAACGCTTTATTCTTAGCACCTAACTTTTTAACATCAGAGAGACTAATTTCAACCTCTTCAAAGTATTTTTTATTCGGTTTCTTCAAAAATCCCACAGCTTTTTCCTTTAATAGATCAAATTTATCCAAACCGAGAGCAGCAGCAGCATTTCTAGTTTTATCAATAGGATCAATTACAACCAAAGGACCCTGAGTTTTAGATTCATCCAATAGCTCCAAAATATCCTTTCCCTTATACACCTTTTCAATATCAATAATTGTTTTTACATCCCATTTAACAACTGCTTTCAATAATTTCTCAAAACCACTATATTGAGTAACAAGAATTTCAGTAACATGCCCTGAAAATCCACCAATCCACGATTCAGCACCATAAACACCAGAAGCCCTAAAAAATTGCTTCGCGAGACGCATCTCAAAATCCAGATTTTTATTCCCCTTTACCTTTTTCTTAATCCAATTAACATGAAAGGGTGATTGATCAGTAAGATTCTTAGCCTGACCAATACTTCGAATAGATAACACAGGAATAATTTCAATCTCAAATTCCTTCAAATTAATCTGATAATAATCACGAGAACCCTTTAACCGCAAGACATTTTTGAAAATCCCACTCAATACTCCTTCACAAATTGCAGAAATATCTTCTTCACCATATTTTTTCAAATCAAATCGCATAAAATAGTCAATATCTCTAATTCCTGGCAAGCAAGTACCTTTTCCAACACTTCCACCAACAAATAACTTTGCAACAATTCCTTGTTTATCCAATTCAGCATTAACTTTTTCTTCAAATTCAGTCATAATCGCAGATAATCTTTCAGATTCACTAGGATCAATAGTAACCATACTTTCAACCGCGTCTATCACTTTTTTCATTTAGATATATAGGAGTAAAACTATTTAAGGTTTGGTCAAAATTTAAATATAAACAGCGTATTACTAATTCATGAGAGAGGAAACAATACTAACATTAATGTTTACAGGAATGGGAATGATATTAGTTTTCGTTTCTTCAGCATTTATAATTCCTGGATCAAGTATAATAACGGGATCTGCTACAAAAACAATTAAAAATAATTCAGGAATAATTCTAACAGTAATCGCGGCTCTGGCAATAATTGGTATTATTCTAATATTACTCGGAATTAACGGAACTCTGAAAAGAAATAAAGTCACAGCAACAGCATTTATTTCAACAGGAGATCCACTTTCAGATTATATTCGCTATGCAAAAGGATCAAAATCCAATTATAAAATCAAGTCAGAGCTCATGAGCGTTGGTTGGACAGAAGAAGATATTGACAAGAGATTATAATTTTTCCAAAATTATGTAATGAGAATTTCCAAACCAACGAGTTGGGAAAAATGAAAATGAATTTATCCCAGGAAATTTACTATAATTATAACTCCATTTTATTATTTTCAGTTTATTTTCTCCAATCATTGCATTAAGAATTCGCCGAGTTAGGAAAACGCGATTATTTCTCATAATTCTAAATCGAGTATTTTCTCCAAAAACAAAAAAGAAAACTTTATCCATAAATTTTTGTTGATTTGGTGTTGTAATTATCAACTTTCCACCTTTCTTCAAAGATTTAGAGCAAAGTTTCATAAAATGATAGGGATTTTCTAAATGTTCCATAACTTCTGAAGATAATAGAATATCATATTTCGCTTTAAGCTTCGAAACATTCAAATCAACTTTAACAAATTTAATCCCTTTTGGAATTCTTTTGGACTTCAAGATATCATAACCAGTAAGATTGGTATAACCATTTTTCTTTAAGAGCGCCAATACAATTCCGTGTTGGCAACCAAGATCAGCTATTTTTGCAGTTTTAGAAACATTAAAATTATCCATTAAATCAACCGATTTATTTGCAAACCATTTTATATCAGCCATATATTGGATTATAACAAATTCTTATAAATCAACCGATGATATCACTTGTTCCAGTAGGAATAACAAACATAACTTCATCAACACTAACTTTCAATTCCCGCGCTATTTTTTTGGCAATTTCTGATTTTTTACTTTTTCCAGGTATTAAACAAAAAAATTCATCATCAAATATACTTTTAGGTCCTCCAATAACTTTATTTTTAATTATACCAACACAAATTTCAAGTTCAGGACTAATTAATTCCCTCTTTCCCCGAACCATAAAACTACCTTTGGCAAGAAATTCTCCGGCCTCAGCTTTCTTACTAACTTGTTCAGGTCGAACATAGAAAACTTCTTGAGTTCTATACCCATTTCGCCAAGCTCTAGAATATGATGCAGTAGCAATTGCAACTTCTTCAATATCGATTTCTTTTCCTATATTTTTTCCATCCTTAAGAAGAAAGAACGGACTACCTGCCATTGAGGTATGAAATACAAAATCTCCAACTTCCATATGTTTCTTTATTAAAATTTCATTAGAAGTAGCATCACGACCACCAATTGCCAACATACCATTTGAAGTAAAAAACCATCTGAATTTTTCATACCATTCTTTTTTGACTGCAACGCGAGCTTTTGGTAAAGAAGATTCAACACGCTCAACAAGAGTTTCCTTAGTTTTCAATAATTTATCCCTATCAGAAGCATATTTTTTCATTGTACGTTCAGCACCAAGGATTTTAGAATTCATTGACTTAATTTTATGATAGAGCGTATCTGTAAAGTTTTCAATTTTATCTGCTAAGCGAATTTCAATCAAACAACCTTCAACTTCCAAAATAACTAGTCCTTCTTTGGAATCTATTTTACGAAACATCCCTGCCTCAATTAATCCTGAAGCTTTTTCTTTTTCTGCAGCTTCAATAATCTCAGACCATTCATGTCCAGCAGATCTAGCTTTTTTCAATCGATCAATTATCTTTGAAATGTATTGATAATTTCTATAAACAATTTCAATTTTATTTTTCAAGTCTGAACGTTTTTTCTTCAAATTTTCTACTGCAGATTTTTGATTATAAACAATTTTCTCAATTTTCTCAATTTTCTTGTTAAATGATTTAAATCTCTCCTTCCTAACTTTTTCAACTTTACCTTCAGAAAAAACTAGATCAACAGACTCACTAAAAGTTTTAACTGTTTTAGTATCTTTATTTTTGAATTCATTTAGAATAAATGGAAGTGAGTCAACGTGTTTTTCCTCAGACATAACAACAACAGGTTTTGGAGAATCAAAATTAATTAACAAATCCCTTAAGGAAGCAAACACGTTTCCTTTATCATCTTTACTTAATTCAGAAACTTTCTTATTTTTATCAACACCTGAATTAATACAAACCTCTTCAGCATAGCGACCTCCAAGACTCAAACCATTTGCCAAATACTTCACAATTGAATGTTTCTCCCAAGCAGACAGTCCATTATCAAAATCTTTTCGAGATAAACTCAAAACGTCAAAACTTTGTTCAGGATATTCATAAATTTCACCCTTTCTAATCGTTCGATCTTTTGTTTTCTGAATAACTGCAGAGTTCAAAATAGAATATTTAGTATCAGTCAGAATAAAATTACCTTTTCCAAACAACTCACAAATCAAAAACCGAGTTCCATTCTTTGTATTAAATCTAAACTCAATTATTCTTTCAGATCCTCGTTGAACAACATCTTTCAAGGTGGCTTGAAGTAAATGCCGCCTCAAGAACATTGCAAACGCAGGAGGAACCATTGGATTTTCAAACTTAAATTTTGACAAATACATTCCAATACCTGAATCAACAATTAAAGTACTTCGACCCTGACCTGCACGATGCAGTTCAAGTCTCAAAGTCTTGGATTTAGGAAGATAAATTTTAGCAAGTTTAGAATTAAGATAGTCACTTCTAATTTCTTCAACAACAATTCTCAATTCAAGGGAAGTTAGTGCGCGCATGTAAAAACTAAGAAAATAAAGTATAAGAGTTTATTCTTCTAACTCAAAAGGTTCGCCATCAGGAAGATCAAAGTAATCATAAAATTTACGAGTGGTGCTCAACTTTTTCGAAACACCATCTTTCCTAGCCTCAATAAATCCATGTTTGACTAATTCAGAAATATGACCATATGCTTTATTACTACGAATTCGAACAACATCTGCCTGACGAATTGGTTGTTTGTGAGCAATATAAGCAAGCGTTTGCAAAATAGCTTTATCAATTTCGGGACGTGCAGCTTCAGTAACTGCTTCAACATGAGCATCTTTAACCATCATTTTCCAAATACCCTCAACTTCATCAATCTTCAATCCACCATTCCTTTCAATATAATCAATCCGCAAATGATGCAATGCATCTTTAATCAAACCCTTTTTTCTAATTCCGGTATGTTTAGAAACTTCCTCAACAGTGTAACCCTTTGCATTACAATGTAACAATGCTTCAACTTTGGCTTTAGTATCTTCCATTTTTCAAAACCTCCAATAATATTTTATCAAAAGATTTTTCCTGTATAATATTAACTTTACCATGATTTGCTAAATGCAACAAAGGTAAAAATATTGATATTTTTTCTTTGTAATCAAGATCACCAACCAACTCATCAAAATCAACATGAGAATTAGTTTTACCATACATATTCAAAACATCAGAATGTATCTTTTTAATTCGATCAGTAATTTTTTCCTTCTTTGCTTCAAAAATTTGTTCTGGATCAATTGTAACATCTTCAAAATCTTCAACCATTGCTCGGCGAGTTTCCCTACGACGATCAACTTCAATAGCTTTCTTCAATGCACCCATCAACTCTACAACTGTAACCTTTCTGCTACGAGGAGTAACTGTTTTATGCTGAATTAAATATTTTCTTTTAGTATTATGTCGAATATGATTGGACAGTTTCATAATTTTTGCTTCATCAGGATCAATATATTCATCTTCATCAAATTCAAAGTCTCCATCTTCAAAATTATCTTCATCATCATTTGTCAACATAATAAAATCATCAAGACCAAGATGACGTGTTTTGATTTTCAGTAATAGCGCAGCAGATAAAATAACTTTTCCCGAAATTCTAAAATTCAATCGTTTTAATTTTTTAATAGTCTCAATATATTCATTGGCAAATTTTTGAATGTCAATATCCCAAGGATCAATTTTTTTACTTCGGATTAATTCATAAATTATTGATTGCCATTTGATATCATCTTCAGATAAAATTGCACTAAATAATTCACTTTGACTCATTTTAGTTTTTCACCCTCATACTACTAATATAACTCTCTCCTTGTTTTTTGTTCATCCAAATTCCATGCAATATATCTGCAGTAGACATAACAGAATCCTTATGGCTGACAATTATAATTTGTGATCGAGCGGAATATTCCTTCAAAAGTTCAGCCATTCTTTCAACATTAACTCCATCAAGAGGTGCATCAATTTCATCAAGAAGATAAAATGGCGTCGGATTATGTTCAGCAATTGCAAACAAGAAAGATAACGCAACCATTGCACTTTCACCACCACTTAGAGCAGTAAGTGCATTTGATCCGGGTTTAATAACTTTAATCATAACTCCACCATCAAACGGATTTTCTGGATTTTCTAAAAGTAGATTTCCAGTAACAATATCATTATTTATACTACCATAAATCTTTGAGAAATTCCCTGCAATAGAATTAAATGCATCCATAAATGAAACTTTCTTTTTGGTTTCAATTGTATTAATTACATCTACAATACTTTGACGCTCACTATCAAGCTTACCAACTCGCCAGTTCAATTTATCCCATTCTTTTTTAACATCGTCATAAATTTCAAGAGCTTTCAAATTAACATTACCTAAACTCCGCAACTTACGACTCATATCACTTTGTTTCTGTTTAGCTGCCTGAACAGTTTTCAAGTAAGGTAAGGTATTAATTCCTTTGTACTCTTCAAGCTCTTCCCTAACTGAACTCAATTCAGAATCAACTTTGGCCCGTGCAATAGACAAGGCATTCAAACCTTCATTATCTCCAACACTTTTCAATTCAAGATTTTTAGTTCGTTCTTGCTCTTTTTTAAACAATTCAGAAAGTTTACTTTTATCAGTAAATAATTTTTTTAGTTGTCCGTAAAATTCTTTCTCTTCGCGTTCTTTAACTGAAAGTCGATTTTTGAATTCATTAATCTGAGTTTTCTTTTTATTAATCTGATCATTAAATTCTAGTTTCTCTTTAAGTAGACCAGAAATAACTCGGTCAATATTATCTCGCTCAGGAATAAGTGCATTTTCCAAAGTTGCATTGATTGTTGCAATCTTACTTCCCACATCTCGTTTATTTGAATCAATTCTATCAAGCTCTTTCTTTTTACTTCCAAATTGCAATTCCTTTAAATTATATTTTGCAGCATTTCGTTCAATAGTCAATTTCTGAATTTTATCTTTCAGTTTTTCATAAACTTTAGCAATATCTTTCAATCGAGACTCGCGATTTTTCAAACCAGTCAATAAATCTTTTTGCCGAACTTTCAATTCATTTGAACTTTCTTTAGGAACTTCTAATGAACTCATTCCACTTTCAATTTCAATTTTCATTTTACGTAAACCAATAAGTTCTCTATCAATATTATCTCGCTCTTTCTCAAGCGCCTTAACTTTAATTCTGAATTTATCCAGCTCAGAAATTTTCTTATCAATATCACCTGAGTCTGTCTTTTTTCCAAAACCAATTCCTGTTTCTCTTCTGAAACCACCAGAGATTGCACCACCAACTGAAAATACATCGCCTTCCAAACTAACCATGGAATAACTTCCAATTCCAACCGCACGTGCAGTATTAGTATCATTAACAATAATTGTATTTCTTAAAATATTAGAAAATATTTTTCTGAATTCAGGTTTACAATCAACTAAGTCAGAAGCCTTACCAATGACTCCCGAACCTTGAGGAACATGTCCACCAGAAGAAGCTTTAATTTTTGAAAGAGGTAAGAATGTAGCAACGCCTAATTTTTTATCCCGTAAGAATTTCAAACACTTGATTGCAACTTTCTCATCTTTAACAACTATATTTTTTAATCTCGATCCGGCTGCAACTTTAAGCGCAGTAGAATATTCTGAATCAACTTGCCCAAGTTCAGCAACAGTTCCATAAATTTCTCCAAGTTTTTGCTTGTGCTTCATAATTGCACCAATTGCTTTATTTCTCATCAACAAAGAATAACTCGAATTCATCTCCATTTGGATTCTAGACAAGGCACTTTCCTTATCCAACATTTCCCTACGTTGTTCTTTGATTTCAATAAAAATTTCAGCATCGCGATCAGTCATAGAATTAATTTCCATCAAGACTTCTCGATATTTATCTTTTTTACCTTTAGTTCCTGAAAGCATTTTTTCAATTCTAACAATCTCAGTAATTTTTTCACCAAGTGCAGCGACCTTAATTCTAAATACTTCAAGCTCACCCTCAATTTTATTTTTCTCACTCTTCAATTCAAAATCAGATTCTCTAAACTGTTCAAGTTCAGATTCCTTTCCATCCAACTTCTTTTGAATATCAGAAACAGAAACACTAGACAGACCTAATGATTTTTTAATTTCATTTTCCCTTCCTTCAAGTTTTCTCAATTCCAACTTTTGTTCATTCAGTTCATCAGAAGACATCTTAATTTTTCCTTTAATGTCTGCAAGACTTTTACTCAAATTACCTTTCCGATCCTCAACTCTGCGAATTTCATTTTCTGAACTTATAACTAAATTTTTAGCATTTTCTAAATCAATTCTCAAATTTTCAACATCTTTCTGTAAAATAAGTTGTTCTTCTCCTCCCTTTTTCTCAATCTTTTTCTCAACAATATCAATTTTATTTTGCAAAACTTTAACTTTATCATTCAGTTCAGTAAGTTTTTTCTTGTATTCTTTTTGTTTCTTCTCAACAATCTCAAGTTTCTTAGCGATTTGGCTTTTTCGAGACGCTGCAGAATTATGTTTCAGACTCAATTCCGTAGACTTTGCACTTTTTAATTCAGAATTGTAAGAGTTATATTGTTCAGCAACTTTCCGATCACCTTCAAGAGAATTAAGATAAGATTTCTTTTCATTCATAACAATCTGGACTTCTCGCAATTTTTCTTCAACTTTGTCCAAATTCTTCATAGCACTATCTTTCTTCCGCTCATAAACACCAATTCCTGCAATGTCTTCAATCAACTTACGTTTGTCAACCGCACGCATTGTAATAAAACTTGAAATATCTCCTTGCAAAATAATATTATGACCTTCTGGACGAATCTGACTCATTTCTAAAAGTTCTAAAATCTGCGTTCGAGTTGCACGTTTGTTATTAATTAGATAACGACTCTTACCTTCCTTTGAAATCTCTCGAGCAACCTCAATTTTTTTATCAGGTAGTCCAAAGATCCCCGAAGAATTATCCAAAGTTAGAGCAACAGAAGCACCATTTGAACGGTAATTATTATTTTTATGAACTAATCCACCATAATTGTCTGCTCTAATGCTTTTAGTAGATAACCGACCAAGAACAAAACACAGCGCGTCCATAACATTGGATTTACCACTTCCATTTGCACCCGCAATACAATTAAAACCAGATCCAAACTGAATATTAACATGTTTGTTAAAGCTCTTAAAACCCTTTAACTTCAAGTTAGTGATGAATGTCTTTCGCATAGCTGTTTAATTACGCGGAGCTATAAAAAAACTTCTACGGACCGGTCCTTTCAACATCTCGAGGGAATAAAACTGCTTCTCGAACATTTGGCAAATTCAATATGAACATTAGCATTCTATCAATACCCATTCCAAATCCTCCGTGTGGCGGAGCACCAAATTTGAATGGTGTTGTGTAAAATTCCAAATCTTTTGGATTTAATTTCTTATTTTTAATCTGATTAATCAAAATATCATATCTATGTTCTCTTTGTCCACCAGAACTAATCTCATTATTTTTGTAGATTAAGTCAACATATCGACCAATTTTTCCATCATGCATTGCATAGAACTTAGTAAGATTCTCAGGGAAATTAATCAAGAAAAAAGCATCAGTTTTATATTTTTTCTTAACAAGATTACCAAGTTTTCGCTCAGCTTCAGTTCCAATATCTGTACCTTGCTTTAATTTCAATAACTTACATGCATCTACGTGCGAAATCTTTGGAAACGGAAGTTTAGGAACATCAATATTTGCTTTCAGCAATTCCAATTCAGGTTTACATTCTTTCTTTACTGCTCTCAAAACAGAAACGAGTAATTTTTCTTGAGTTTTCATAATCTCACCAATTCCATCAATGAATGACATTTCAACATCTAATTGCCAGAACTCAGTCAAATGGCGATGGGTGTGACTTTTTTCAGCACGATAACTAGTACCAATCTCGTAAGCTTTCTCAAATCCAGAGATCATAATCAATTGTTTATACAATTGTTGACTTTGATTCAAAGCTATCGTCTTTTTGAAATAAGGCAATTTAAATAATTCAGCTCCACCTTCTGCCCCTGCCTCAGAAATTTTAGAAGTCTGCATTTCCAAGAAATCATTATCTCTAAAGAATTTATGAATAGCATTCAACATAACTGAACGCACTTTGAATATTGCAAGGACTTTCGGATTTCTTAAATCTAGATATCTATAATCTAATCTTTTACTCATATCAGTTTCAACTGTTCCACCCAAGAATTCAATCGGAAGCGGTACTTCTGCTCGACTCAAAACTTCTAATTCAATAAGTTCCAATTCTTTTCCACCAATTTTAGCTTTTGAAGTCTTAACTTTTCCCTTAACTGAAACAACACTTTCCCGAGTCAAATCTTTTAAACTTTGTAATCCCATAAATTTTTTATTAGCAACAATCTGAGCATAACCTTCGCGATCTCGTAAACTCAAGAACGCTAACTTACCTAAATGTTTGGATTTTTCTACCCACCCTGCAAGAACAATAGTTGAACCAATTCTTGCTTTCTGAAGGTCAGAAGTAGATTTTCTCCGAGAAAGATTAACCATATCCAATTTAGTCCAGACACTTATTTAAGAGTATTGAAAACTAATACTAACTTCTACGTAATTTTCTTGCATGTACTTCAAGATGATTTATATCCCTTCCACGCGATCCAAAAACAACATTAACAATTTTTACAGTTTTATCATTTGCAACAGAATTAATACGCTTTACAATTTCTCTAAAACCTGCATTTGATCCCAAACTAAAGTCTTTATACAAAATATTATCATGAGTTTCATCTACAGAATTATGAGTTATTTCAACTTCCAAAACTCCATCTCGACGACTAAATATACTAACTCCTGTAATCCTGGTGCGAGTTTTATTAGCAAGAGAATTTAATGCTGAGACTAATTTAGAAACCGAGTTTTTAGAATCATTCAATGTCAGAAGAGTAGGATGTTTATGATTCATAAAGAAATAAGTATGCTAAGCTATAAAATCCTTACTAGAACTCTGACAAGTTGCTCTGGCCTTGCGCTTCATTCAATCGCTTATATGTTGCCCAGCACTTTCGAAGATATTTATGAATCGGACCTCTGAAATTATCTGCTAAATAAGCTTTACAACGAGGATCATGAGGATAACCACTGCCAATTTCTGCTCCAACCTCTTCAACAATTCTAGCAACTTCTCTATCTCTCGAAACTTTAGCCAATATTGAAGCAGCTCCTGCCACAACATATTTTGCATCAGCTCCATGTTCAGCAATTATTTCAGGTTTAACATTTAAGAATTCATTAATCATTATTCCAAATTTTGCTCCACCATTTGCAGGCTCAGGACTATCAACATAAACTTTAGACGGTTTTAATTTGTTAATTATCTTTGCAGCAACACGAGCCTCCATTTGATTCA
>Ga0209775_1001477_pt1 | contig 10974 bp, 14 predicted proteins | sample SaaInlV_135m_DNA_FD_184661 | JGI IMG/M metagenome (GOLD analysis project Ga0209775, IMG submission 184661) | Marine microbial communities from expanding oxygen minimum zones in the Saanich Inlet - SI072_LV_135m_DNA (SPAdes) (version 2) | ecosystem: Environmental > Aquatic > Marine > Intertidal... | reverse complement strand
TAATCGGCATAGTTGTAGCATTAAACTTTCGGTGGGGATCGGCCTGGTTTCCGGCGGTCATCACGCCATACCTTAACTCTTTAATGATTTTACAACCGGATATTAGTGCTGTAGCCAGTCTTCCTAGTGCAATAAAATTACACATAGTTCTGGCATTCACAATTATATTGCTATTTCCTTTTACCCGACTTGTACATTTTTTGGTCGTGCCCTTACACTACATACGACGTCCATATCAACGCGTCATCTGGTCATGGGATAAAAAACAAGTTCGTAATCCTGATACTGCATGGTCGATTACCCGACCCTATGAAGGTGTACCCAATTTTCTACAAAAACTGGTTCCGTCTGAATTAGCAGAAAAATGTATGCAGAAATTAAAGGGACATTTTAGCTATTTCAAATAAATCGAACTAGACACACAGACTGATTATCAGGGCGAATAAGCGCAGCGCTTATTCGCCCTATGTAATTTAACGTTTTGTAATTCTATGTATAGTTACAAAACACACTGAGGAAACACAATATGGAACTCAAGAAACAACAAAAAATTGATCCGGTCAATCGCAAAGCAGAAAAGCAAGATGATATTCCAGAATACTCTCCAATGGATCCACCAGATGCTTATGCTCCTCCCAGCATGGAAGAAATTCCATATGAGGATATGCCTAATTTCTTGCAAAATCTGATAGACGAACATAAAACAATTCAGCTGGCCTTGGACGAGTTCGAAGGCGTATTGGGACATCTGCAAGAAAGTGGGCTTAAATCCGATCAGGGAGTGGATGAAAGCTTACGAAAATTTTTCAATTTTCTTGATGATCAAATTGTCAGCCACCACCAAAAAGAAGAAAAAAATCTTTTTCCGTTGCTACATCAACGACTCATCGAGAAAGGTGAGCATAGTAGCGGAAGAGGCGAGGCTCCTATTACCGCAGTAGACATGATGGAAGACGATCATATTAAACTAATGCAATTAGCCGCCTTGACCTTTAATTTATTAGGGTTAGCGGCTCGTCTACCCGATTTGCGCTCACGTGCGATTACTCTCGATGCTGGTCTTGAACAAGGTAAAACTCTCGTAGAGTTGTTACGATTGCACATGTTCCGTGAAGATACCTTGGTGTTTCCACTCGCCGTCAAGCATCTAAGTATTAGAGAACTTGACGAAATGGGATAATGTCTTCAATGGTTTTTCTTTGCTGGCAGCTTATTATTTCTTGGAAAGTGAGGTGAAGGCATTTACACAGAACATTTGGCATGAAGATTATCTAATCTTAATACCAAAAATTGATGTTGCGCTCGAAGATCTTGAGTATCCCGAAATAAAAGGGTTACTTGATACTACTGATATGGAAGGATGGACGTTAAGAGCTTTATGTGAAGATTGTAAATTAGGCCTACGGCATGGAAAGAAGTTTTCAAGGGCGGCTATTTATGGCAATAAAGCTTGGTTCAAATATGCTGCGAAAATGGGGGGGGTTGTTTATTTCAGGAGAAACGAAATACTTTGAAAATTATGATGAAGCCTTAGAATGGGTTATAGCACCCAAAATTTAAACAGCTCAGAGGTCGCTTTTAGCCTTTAAATTTTACTGCAGTACCACTTACGCTAACCATCATCATACCACCCTTAGAACCGACAACCTCCTAATCAATACCGATATCCACAATACCATCAGCACCTAATAATTCGGCTTTGTTTTCCATTTTGCTAAAGACAATTTCCCAGGCTTTAGCCATTTCTTGTTAAGCAGCAGAGCGACCACCGACAAAATATCTAATAGCACCAAAAATATCTTTAATAATATTAGCTCTAAGGATAGCTTCACCAACAACAATATCTAGATATTCCACTATTTGCTTTCCATCAACAACAGAAGTCGTCGTTTTCAATATGCATTTTCTCTATAAGTTAAATTATCAATATAATTTATAACATTCTTTAGCAATTAGTTTAATTTAAGAATCATTAAGTTTAGATCAATCATATGACAAATTGACAATTAAAAGACCACTGCCTGCTACTAGAATAAAAACTTATTCCTTAAAAAAGACTTGGCCGACTAATTATAAGCATTAAACTTTTCATATCATAATGTGTATTCTGCGAAACGCTGGCTGCTTTTCTTCAATTCATCTGATTTGTAGAGCCAAGATCAAAACCAAGAGGCTGTGACAATAACAATAAGGGTGACTGCAATACCATAAAGAAGGCCAAACATTAACTGACTTATAGTAATCGAAGAAGAATGCTCCTTGGGTTCCTCATGTTTTAAATTATTCATAACATCGCTCCTAAAAATATCTTAAAGCCCGTAACACACAAATAACAAAACTGCCCTACAATAATTCGACAACATAAACCTGACATTAATTTCACATCATTTGAGCAAGGCCTGTCTGACACGACAAGCCCTGCCTTCCACGCGATGAATTAAGCCGCTTCTTTTTTACGCTCTATAGCATCTTGAGTTGCATTAACAGCAATTTTACGAGGTTTCAATGCCTCAGGAATTTTTCTTACCAACTGAATAGTTAATAGACCATTGGCAACTGTGGCATCCGTAACTTCAACATAATCTGCTAAGTTAAATTTACGCTCAAAAGAACGTGTCGCAATGCCTTGATACAGATAGTTCTTAACTAACTTCGCTACATTAGTAATCAGACATTTTATAAAGCCTAAAATCAAAGTTTTTCCTTATCATGAATTCGAAAAAGCAAAAAAATGGGTAGTTAGTACAGTCGTAAAAAACAATTCTCTACCCTTGTAATTTGCGAAACTCATTCCATACTTATACTAACGCTAGGTTGGTTACTCTCCTTGTATTGCCATTAATGTCCCCCAGAAGTTTTTAGGTGGAGTCAGACCTTAAGCGGTGCTTCAACCAAATGAAAGTATCCTTCCAACTCTCATGTTTGACAGTCATAAATCTTTCGATGACCGGAGTCTTCACAATGATGAGAAACCCAATTGAAAGTAAGCACCAAATAGCGGCCCATTCATCGGGATTCCCAGTGAGGAAATACGCTAAGAGGGGTCCCATGACAAACCCGTAAATCATAATCCGATAGCCCCCTAAGAAAATAGGGAGAATGAAGGCGACAAAAGTGTAACCCGCAGTGGCGAAATATCCACAAGAATTCATGGCCCATTGCCATGCTATATGCCAATCCCCCGGATAGGATCTAAATTCCATCGCCGAAGAGCATCCAATGGCACCGTTGCCCATTAGGGTATCCAACACGCCATTTCCCACTGTGCATTGGGTTGCAAAACAACCCGGCAAAGAGGGATTAATGATCCCTTTGAGGAGGAACATAACACTTGCGATGGTGGAAATAACGGTTACTTTTACGAACCAATATTTCAACCTTTTTTTGGGCAGAAACGAGACGACAAACCAAATTGTGAGGATGGGTTGAAAAGCTATGTGGAAGAACCCTAGAAACGACCCCAAGGCGTTCATTGGGCCGGGGACATCAAGATAGATATAATTTACGGCCTGCAACAACTCCATGAGAGTGAAATAGCCAAGCGTCAATGCCCTCAGTCTGTGTCGGCTTAGGTAGCCGTCAGTATCTACTTCGGATAAAGAGGTCGTAGGGTCTTTCGCAATCGCTTTTTTATACTCTAGGGCCGCCCCAACAAACCCGATTGTGGCCAATATAGTTGATGCTTCACCGCTCCAGCACATTTATCCTCCATGGTAAAAAAAACTGGGTGTCAAAATTAGTTAGAATAAAATCACAAACCTTCCCATAGTTTCATATTCTCCTTTAACTGTGCCTGAGAAACCAACACGGAATCTAATTGCTGTTTTTTATTATAATCTACCGTAGAAATCAATTTTATTCTGCACTCATTTAAGATACTGAATTGTGTTGATTTCTAAAAAAAACAGATATCCAACAATTAGAATGGATTAGATTTATGTAATAGCTGATTCGTCTATTCAATTTAAAGTCAAGCCTTACAAGTAACAATAAGTTGCAAGTCTACAGATTAATAAAAAATGAAAATTGATTTGAATCAATTTGGAAAGTGATCATTCGTAATGACCGAGCCATTGCATGGATTATTCCAAATAGTGCTGATGCTCAAAGGGATAGACTTGATAATTACATCGTGACCATTCAAGAATTGGAATTAGTGACGGGGGAGTCAATACCTGTTGATGAATATCTTAAACATGTAAAGTCAGAGTATTCTTGGATGATTCCTCGAGGGTGCAATGAAAAATGATTTATATAAAACAATCGCTCATACGCTTTGTGCAAGTGTCAATACGGTTATAGCTATGTATCTAGCCCGCATATTTCATCCGGTTAGAAAAAAGAGAGTTTGGTTAAGGACTACCAGTTTTCAGGAACATTGGTGCATGCTCGGGCGACAATTATGCATTATTTTCTTTTTTCAGACACAGTTACCCCTTACCCCATTATTTATCAGCGTGCCGGGAACAGCACTCCCTGGGTTTATTCGAGCGCTAATTGTTTAGCGACATGATGAAACAAGGATTGATAGGGGTATGCGCTGGAAAGTAGAAATCGAATTCGACGTGTGTTGCGCAAAATGATCGCTCCGATTTTGAATAGTTTTAAGCGAATCGTGGTCATTTGAGCGTGTGCCAGCTCGGTGTTTTTTAAAGCCAACCGCCGAATACCATCCATAAGCAGATAAGCCAAGCTCGATAATAACAATCGGAATTGGTTGGGCCACCAATAATGCGCTGATGTGCGATCAGCAAATAGTCCCATTTGTTGTTCTTTAATACGGTTCTCCATGTCGCCACGAGCACAGTAGATTTTTTCATACAGCAACGCCCCATCATCGGGTAGATTGGTCACAATAAACCGTGGGTTGGCACCTTTACTAAGATGCTCAATCTTGGCGATGATCCGTCGCGTTCGAGACCAGGTTCCCGCTCTATACCACAATGCCTTAAACTGGCGAACAGGTTGTTGGTGTTGCTGGTAAGTTTCAGCTATGGCTACCTGCTCGTCAGCGATAGCCGCCAGCAATCGGCTGTTTTTGGCCAACCCGACGATATAATCTACACCCTTGCGTTCACACCAGCTCAGCATTTTATGGCGACAGAAACCACCATCGCCCCGGAAGATGATCTTGACCTGTGGCCAACTCTGGCGCAACCGCTTCACCAATAATGCCAGAATGGCCCAAGCATGTCGCGCACCGTCAATGTTGCTGGGTCATAGGTAACTGACTAACAGTTGATCTTCGCAAAACACATACAACGGTAGGAAACAATAGCGATCATAGTAGCCATGAAAGAAGCGACCCTCTTGGTCGCCATGCAGTGGATCATCGGTAGCATCAAAATCAAGGATGAGTTTATTCGGCGCTGAATCAAACGAGGCAATAAATTGATCAACAATGACGCGATGAATTGCGATGGCGGAATTATAGTCCATCCTATTTTCTAGACGGCACAAGGTCGCCTGACTGGCTAAACATTGGTCTTGGTTAATCGCTGTTTGGAAACCAGCGTCATCTCTTAACTCAGTATGATCATTCAGGTCTTCATAACCTAAACACAGACCATAGGTACGTTGGCGCAACAGGCTAAGTTGGCTGTGTTCAATATAACGGGAATCGCGAGGATCGGGTAAAATATTGTCGACTGCTTTTAAAAGCCCCAGGCGACGGTCAACCGCACGTAGCAATAAAGCACCTCCATCGCTGGTGACGTCACCACCGCTAAAATTAGCTTCAATCTTGCGTCGTTTTAAGGGGGGAAAATTAATTAGAGTTTGGGTGCAGTTTGGCATAGGCTGTTTTTGAGTTATGTGACTACAAGTCACTGAATTATATCATCTTTCAAGCACGACACCCTTTTGTGCATGAAATATTCGGGCTAGTCGTGATGTCTCCGTAGTTAGTATTTTGGTTACGATGTACCAAACCATCCCAATAAGTATAGCAATCGATGCGTATTTTGTAGTCTCTGGATCGTCCCTCCAATTATTATAGGCAACTACAACGCCACCCCAAAACAAAAGGGATGATAAGCCAGTATGCATTTTGAGCATATTACTGGTTAATTGTATTGTTGATTTGTTACTGGGTGATAGTTCTTCTGATAGCCCTGCCATGGGCGCACCGCAGTTAGGACACGAGACCGCCTTGCAAGAAACCTCAAGTTGTTTTTCATTAAATAATCCTCTGTTAAGTACTTCCTTCAGTCATCGTAAAAACACCGTAGATCTAATGTACGAAGTGGTTCCCCTTACCACACATAAAATATACCCTAGTTTTAAGAATCATATACGTCGTAATCAGAGACAACTCAAAGTTGTCTGTTTTAGCTTACAAGAAGAGACTGCATTTATGTATAAATGCTCTTCATCAGCGGGCTCAAATCGATACATGATTATGGGCGCGATAAATTGACAACAGATATTGGGGGGTAACTGTTTCACCAGCCTTTTAAAACATGCGACAAATAAGGTCGTGGGTATGTTTTATAATCGATTCAACTGCGAGGTAGACATCGGCCTAATACCCTAGGCTAATATCCAATGGGGTGTCCTAGGGGTCTCAGATCTTTTATCAGCCACTGCCACTACATTCAACACTTCCTAAGCCTTTTACCCTACCATTAACACACCTCTAGCCACATGAATGGTAGGGTTGATATTTGGGGGTTTTAGGGATTCTTTAAAAGGAAACATATAGATATGATTATCAACGCAAGAACAACCGGACAACGTTACGTTAAAGGAGCCGATAAACTGATGCTTTGCTCAATGTTGCAAACCTCTTAAAGTAAAAGTAGATTTACAATCTGCGAGTCAAAAGGGCCCTAGAAAGGTGCCTAAAAAGGTGCCTAAATCTCCTAGTATCATTCAAGAATCAGATTGGGTCCGACCGTCGTCCGATGTTTTGGATTGTGATGGGTATTATACCATAAAATCCGTTTGTGTTTATTAGCTATTAATGCGGTAAAGCCACGTCCTATGGGGCTGTTCGGGGCTGTTTAATCTGAAAACGGCCTAACCGCGAGGAAGCCATCGTCCCGATAGGACAGTGCGAATTCTAAGCGGCCCTCCCCCGGGGTCTAGTACGTTTTTAAGGGTGAATCCCACAGAAATTATCAGGCTATAAAACCAGTTCTAAAGCTACTCGCCTTAAACCGCACCCCAACGTTCTGAAGGGAAAAATCAATAGAAGCGATTTAGAACTCCACACCCTATGTTCTTTACATTAGATGACTTGGGTCAATGAATACATAAAATCTTGTGTTATAAATTTTCAGGACTTATAAATAATCGCTAGTGTTAATAGAAGTGGCGCGTGGTAATGGGATTTAAATTTTATTTACTTCCATATACGGTAAATTATACGCCCTCTTTTTTGCGATTCTAAGGCGCTATAACAGTTAATTTTTATTTGGAGGTGTTATGAGAGGTATTTTATTTTTGATAGTAATGTTGCTGACATTTAATACTCAGGTTTCCATAGCTGCAGATCATCAGCCGAGTGCTAAACCCAAAGTGTTGACGATGGAATCCATGATGGACAAGAAGGCAGGCATGATGAAAGCAAAAAAAGGCTACGGTCAACATGTTATGGCGTATCAGGCTGAATTACAACTGACTGATGTTCAGTTGGGTCAAATTGCACGCATCGTTGTTGTAGCTAAGCAGGGAAGTAAAGCTAAGAAGGCTAAGATGAAAAAAGCAATGATGAAATTAAAAAAGGCATTAGTCGCACCGACCTTCGATGCGGAACAAGTCCGGACATTGAATCAAGAACACAATAAAATTCATACGCAAATGGCTGAAAAGGGAATCGAAGTTCGCCAAAAAATAGAAGCTATTTCAACACCTTCTCAGCGTGATAAGATGCAAAAACAGTTGAAGGTGCTAATGACAATAAAAAAAATAGTTATTGGCAACGATACAAATTTCTTAGTTCTTTACGCTAAAAATTAAAGGGAAATAGATGAAAAAATTATTGGTTTTTCTAATATTGGGAATAGTTACTATTTCTTGTCAGGCTGAAGAAATTGATGACCGCCAAGTGCTTCAGGTTACAGCAGTGCAGAGAGGACATATATTAAGTGAAATGCGCACTTTATTATCTGGTACACAGGCAATTTTAATTGCGTTAGCTAAAGAAGATATGGTGGCTGTATCCCGCCATGCAAAAGCCTTAGGCATGGGGATGGCTCGAAAAGCTGAGAATTCACTTAAAGGCACCTTACCCAAAGCATTTATGCAGCTTGGGATGGCAGCACACCAAGACTTTGATCAAATAGCAGCAAATGCAGAGTCAATTCATGACCCAAAGCACACGTTAAGACAGTTGAGCCAGTCTATGGGTAAGTGTATTGTTTGCCATGAGTCATATCAAATTAGCACATTAAAATCACTTTAGTGTGCTAAATGATTTAGGCGTGGCTTATTTTTAAAGTCTGGATTATCTAGGGATACGATAATCTGAACAACGCGGGTTTGCTATGACCTAAAAGCTGCTGAACTGTTTAATAAAAAAGCCCATGTACACCGGCGACCCCGACAAAAACCACGATTAAGCTAATAACGAGTAAAACAATATGCATAACTTGCAAGATAAAAAAAGTTTTTTTACTATCGATTTCAGCTTGCCGAAGAAACCAGTTGTGTAAGAATAAAGGTTCAAGAACGAATAATACAATCGTGAATATTGCCCATATAAAAACCATGGGATAAACCCACCATTGGATAGATGTCCCAGCGTTCGTTACGTACTGTAAATAAAAGCCAGATAAACCCGTAAGTAACGTTGTTAATTTGGCTTGAAAACTGAATTTACCTTCTATAGCCTCAAATATATGCAACCTACTTTCTGGCGAATGAGAGTTTTTTAAGTATGGAATTACGACTGTAGTAACGAAAGCAACACCACCTATCCATAGAACAACAGCGATCACATGCAAAGCTCGAGCAATTACAAAAAGGTTATGATTAGTAGATATATCTATCATCACTCTAAGTCTATCGAATACACATGAATCTGGCTAATTGAAAGTTCCCAACCAGTAGATGAACAGGTGAATCTCAAATCGGCCCAACCGCGAGGGAGCCCTAAAAAACACAAAGACTTATACCACTATCAGGGGTAAAATTGACCCATGGAAACCACTCTGATCACCTGTGGAGGGCACATAAGAACGGCTCGCTGCCAAGCCCTTTCTAAGCGTACAAAACAGCAGTGTGGAGCTCCTGCTTCGCGAGGCAAACGTGTCTGTAGATTCCATGGTGGAAAGTCAACGGGGCCTACTTCAATAGAGGGGCGAAAACGCTGTGCGGCAGCCAAAACTATTCACGGTGAAGACACCCGCGAACTGCGCGAACAGAGCAGAGAAAAACGCCGTGAGATGAAACGGTTGTTTAATAATCTGCCCTGGTATGCAACGCGCAAGTAATTACACTTAATGCGCAGCACTTCATGAACGGATCGTCCCAACAGCCCCAATAGAGAGAAGAAAATGATGGCGAAATAACCTACGAATGCCAAACCCAACGAGACCGGTTACCCCAGCTCAAAGGACAACCAATACATCCATGATCATTTAGGTGGGAAGTGGGAAGTTTTTCACTAACTTATACCTATATAAATAAAAAAATAATAAATTATTTATTATTAATACTCTTCCTTAATATTGCACACTTCACACCTAAAACCTCTGTAGCCCTTGAATTTACTGGGGTTTAAGGCAGGTGTGAAGTTAGGTGGCAATATTACTTCCCACCTTAAAAAGGACCCAAGCCCTGCATCTTCTTCCAAACGTCGTCTAATCGACCCACATCCCCACTCTTAAGCCATTTTCTGACGTCCCGCAAACATTCAACATTCCTCTCATTTCTCCATTCATCTTGAGTACGTGTAGCATTGGAACGGTTTACATTAATGACGCAATACGCTTCAATTTTCGGTCCTTCAACAGCGAGCATCCAAGGGTAGAGCTTATGCTTTTTTCGGATTTTAAATTTATTTATCCCACTGCGTTGGAAACGATTAAACCCGAGCATAGCTAAATGGTTGCTTACGGCGCGAAGCTGCTTATTATCCGGCTTGGGATTATTGTATGACCTACGATTCTCAGCCTCCCCTAATAACTCCAAAACAATATCCTTCGCTGAAAACAACTCACAACCTTCCGGGTCTATATATTCGAGATAAAACATTTCTTCGAGTTGTAGAACGATAAGATCCTTTGATTGGTGCTGCCTCGACACCTCAAATATTTCCTTGTCTTGCTCATGAGTTGGCCACCACTGCGCACCTTGTAAATACTCGTGGTGTATCTGCGCCCAAAACTGCTGTAAGTCGACCTTATGTTTCGGCTCAGCAGTAATAACCGCTAACGGTAAATAGCGGCGATTCCCCGTTTCATCCATTAAAAATTCAAACGGATTAACGCTACCGATAAACGATGTTCGCCTCGGGTAATTGTTAGGCTTACGCTCGTAAGGTAATCGGATACTGTCATGAGTCCGGCTCGTAAACGCTTTCATTCTGGAAATATCACTTTTTCGAAACGTTGAATCAAGCTCACCTAATTCGGTTATCCAATAACTAATCGCTTCCTTCTCAGAGTCTTTATTACCAACAGCTAGATGATGACTGGTTTTAATGTAGTCGCTTAACTTACGGGGTAGCAAACCTGATATCCAATCGGTCTTGTTAGCGCCGCCTAAACCCTGAAAGACCAAAATATATTCATATTTAGGTAGAGCATCATCCCGAGGGGAGTGCTCCCCAGCATCTAGCGCTGCAATACTCTGCAAAAACCAAATCTTCATCACAACAGGCTTTATAGCCTCGTAACCAGGACGCACATGAATGGTTTGACACATTTGCTCAAACCGGTCGGTGCCATCCCATGCTTTACTCTGTACCCAATCAAGAACCGGGTTCGTTGCATTTTTAGCTATAGCATTAACCAGATTATCTACTGT
>Ga0209775_1001464_pt1 | contig 11065 bp, 9 predicted proteins | sample SaaInlV_135m_DNA_FD_184661 | JGI IMG/M metagenome (GOLD analysis project Ga0209775, IMG submission 184661) | Marine microbial communities from expanding oxygen minimum zones in the Saanich Inlet - SI072_LV_135m_DNA (SPAdes) (version 2) | ecosystem: Environmental > Aquatic > Marine > Intertidal... | reverse complement strand
CTAAAATGCGGTAATCCCATCTAAGCATTTTTAATTTACACATTAGGATGCCTGCTTTTTATTAGCAAGGCAATTTAGTTTATAATTACATGCATGACCATTTTTCTACTAGTTTTTATTTTTTTGATAAGCGTAATTGCTCTTATGTCATTAGGTGTTATTTTGATGGGTAAAAACATAAAGGGAAGCTGTGGTGGTTTAAATGTAATTTCTGGCTCTGATAAGTGCTTAGTATGTAATAAAGATATCGACCCAGAGAGCCCATTAGTAAACAAGCTTAGTTGTAAAAGAAATCAATAAAGAATCAGGCTTTAAAACCCCAGGGTATAAATAATATTGCGACAAAAGAAATAGACGATATCAATCCGTACACCCATGACTTAAGAACCCACTTATGTTTTTTATTTTTCCAATTATCCCTAAAGGATCGCCCAAAAAATATCATTAGCAAAACTAAAATTAGCCCGATATATGATGATTCATAAGGATTTAAAATCATAAAAAGAGATACTTACCTAGTTTAATAAAGGCTTGTTGAAATTTATGGTGCCGTCGGAGAGACTCGAACTCTCACGACTTTCGTCACTACCCCCTCAAGATAGCGTGTCTACCAATTCCACCACGACGGCTAATTCAATAAAGTCACGTTAATTAGGAATGTCTTGGGTTTCTCCAATTCCTTCTGACTCATTAATTTGCTCTTTGGTTTCAACAGACTGTAAGTTATTTTCTTGAATCTGGTCTGCAGCGGAGCTTGCATTTTTATTGCTTGCGATAAATGCAAGACCAATACTCGTACAAAAGAATATTGTTACGCATACCGCTGTTAGCCTGGTTACAAAATTTCCAGAACCTTGAGCTCCAAAAACACTACCTGAAGAATTACCACCAAACGCAGCTCCTGCATCAGCCCCTTTGCCATGCTGAACTAAAACTAGCCCTATTACTCCCAGGCTAACAACTACGTGAATAATCGTTATTAAATTTTCCATATTTTGTATATCTTTTTTAAATTTTAATTAAATTTTACGAATACTATTACAAATTTTAAAGAATTCATTTGCATCTAGTGATGACCTTCCCATCAATATTCCGTCAACCCCATTTATTTCACATAATTGTACCGCATTTTTGGCATTTACACTGCCGCCATAAACAATATTTACATCATCATTCCCTGTTAGATTTGGATAAATTAACTGCTTGATGAAATCACACATTTTTTCAATCTGCTCAGGGCTTGCAGCTGAATCAGAACCAATAGCCCAAATTGGTTCATATGCAATTATTGATCCTTTAAAAATATCTTTTCCGTACAAATCTAAAATAGTTTTAATTTGCTCAGATACAACTCTTTCCATTATTCCTGCTTCACGTTCATTAAGATTTTCGCCCACACAAAGAAGCGGGGTCATATCTTGTTTTTTTATCATATTAAATTTTTCAGCAATATTTTCGTCGGACTCACAATAAGCTGTATTTCTCTCCGAATGACCAACAATCACTAGCTCACCCTGAAAATCTTTAATCATTGAAGCGCTCACTTCGCCCGTAAATGGTCCTTCCAATTCTTTTGCTACATTTTGACAACCCCAGTGAATATTGGTCCCTTCAAATATCTTCTGAGCTTGAAATAAATAAGGATAAGGAACGCATAAGGTTATTTTTAGTTCATTGAATGAGCTTAACTTACTCTTAAGACTTTTAAAGTGATGTTCATTAAAGTCTAAAGAGCCATACATTTTCATATTACCAATGACAATTTTTTTAGATTTTTTTTTCATTCCACAATATTTTTTATAATAATTTGAAGGTTTTTATTCCCATTAAACTCATTTGCATCAATAGAATAAACGACCCTTATTTTATCAGGTAGTGTCTGGTTATTATTAAAAAATATTGCCTGATAGTTTTTATTATTTCTGAGAAGGCATTTTGTATGCTTTTCTCCAATAATCTCCTGATTCAATACATCAAAATTATCTACAAACAAAGGAGCTGGAAAGCTTTGGCCCCAAACTTGTTCATTTATAATTTTGGCTATGGAATAATTTAAATCTTCAGACTCAATACTTTTATCATGCTCAATTGTTTTATTTAGCAGATCTGGAGTTATAAGTTCTTGGCAGGTGAGCTCGAAGATCTCACCAAACTTTTTAAAGTTATCTTTCTTTATTGTAAGACCCGCTGCCATCGCATGGCCTCCAAAAGTTTCTATTAAGCTAGAGTAACGTTTAGATATTAAGTCTAATGCATCACGAAGATGAAAAGAATCTATGGATCTTCCAGAACCCTTAATCAAAAAATTATTAAAATTTGCAAATGTAATTGTCGGCCGGAAATATTTTTCTTTTAACCTAGAAGCCAATATACCAACCACCCCCTGATGCCAACTCTCATTTGCTAAAACGATCGAATAAGCAGTTTTAAACTTATGATCATCCATTTCCTCAATTGCAGATAAAACCATATCTGATTCTATAAGCTTTCTATTTTCATTAAATTTTATTAGTTGTTTAGCAAAATTTGATGCTTGGTTTAAATTTTCTGCTAATAAACATCGAATGCCAATCGTCATATCGCTCAACCTTCCAGCCGCATTAATTTTTGGTGCAATGATAAAAGATAAATCAGATGTCTTGAGATATGTATGTTTTTTTTTAGATTCGTTAATAATTGCTTTGATTCCAAAATTGAAAGCATTGCCTCTAATAATTTTTATGCCAGCAGAAACTAAGATTCTATTATTAAAATCAAGGGGTACTAGATCAGCAACAGTCCCTAAGGCCACTAAATCAAGCAAGTCAATTAATATGGGTTCTTCGTAGTCCTTATTTTTTTTTCTAAAAGCAATTCTTAATGCAAGAAGGACATAAAACATGACTCCAACACCACATAAGTTTTTACTCGGGAATGTACAGTTTTTTTGATTTGGATTAACAATAAATTTAGCTTTTGGTAGTGAGTTACCAGGAAGATGATGGTCGGTAATAATTACGTCTATTCCTGCTTTATTTGCAGCCTCAACCCCATCGTGACTTGCAATCCCATTATCAACAGTAAGGATAATATCAGGGTCTTTTTTTAGAGCTAACTCAACAATCTCAGGCGTTAATCCATAGCCGTATTCAAATCTATTAGGGACTATAAAATCAACATTTCCCCCAAACTTTTTCAAGCCAATCACACCACATGCGCTGGCTGTAGCACCATCTGCATCGTAGTCGCCTACAATCACTATTTTTTTATTATCTAATATTGCCTGGCATAAAAACTCACCGACAGCTATATTTGATAAAAGTAAATTAGGTGATAAAAGCTTATCGAGCTTGTAGTTAATATGTTCTGAATTATCAATCTTTCTTGCAGCAAAAATTTTAGAAAGTACCGGATGAATACCACTATCATTTAGTTCATTTTCAACAGCAAGATTAATTTTTTTTTCTTTAAGCTTCATTTAGTATCTCTTGAAGATTCTTTTTTTCCTTCTAAGGGAGCGTAAATAATTCAGAATTATATATAGATGGTGCCCGGGGCCGGAATCGAACCGGCACGACCGTGAGGTCGAGGGATTTTAAGTCCCTTGCGTCTACCAATTTCGCCACCCGGGCAAAAAAAAGTTATTTTAACACTACTTTTAGACTGCTCAATACAAATGGAGGCGCGTGCCGGAATCGAACCGGCGTCTAAGGCTTTGCAGGCCTCTGCATAACCACTTTGCTAACGCGCCCTTAACTACACAAAAAAAGGGAATTAATTCCCTTTTTTATAAAAATATGGAGCGGGAAACGAGGTTCGAACTCGCGACCTATACCTTGGCAAGGTATCGCTCTACCAGCTGAGCTATTCCCGCAAACAGAAGGCAGTATTTTAGCTATTTTTAGCATACTGTCAATGATGGCATATTTTTTAATATAAAAGTTGTTACATTTTTTTTACAGCATTGATTGATATTCTTAAGTAATAAAACATTGATACCACAGTAAGCAATGCCGCCAGATATATCAGAATTTCTCCTATTTTTTGCGTTGGTATGAATCCAATATTTTCAAAATATAATAAAAATATGATTGCAGCCATTTGAGCGGTTGTTTTCAATTTCCCAATAAATGCTACAGCAATACTTTGTGACTTACCTAGCTGCGCCATCCATTCCCTTAGGGAGCTAACCGTAAATTCCCTTCCAATAATAATTAACGCGATCACAGAGTTCACACGCCCAAGCTCTAATAATAAGAGTAAGGCTGTAATAACAATTAATTTATCAGCTACTGGATCTAGAAAGGCCCCAAATTTTGATGTTTGTTGTAACCGTCTTGCTAAAAAACCATCAAGCCAATCAGTTATTGCTGCTAATAAAAAAGTAAAGGTGGCTAAGGTATTTTTTTCAATCAAACTTAATGTATTTTCAGGCACATAAAAAATAATGACTAAAATAGGGATTAAGCCGACACGAAATAGAGTAAGTAAATTTGGTATATTGATAATTTTCAACGGCCTTGCCCTTTAATGAAAATGATTGTAAATACTTTCTGCTAATTTTACATTAATTCCTTCTACTAATAACAGCTCGCGAATATTAGCATCTTTAATGCCTTGAATACCCCCAAAGTAAACAAGTAAATTTTTTCGTTTTGTTTGGCCTATGCCTTCAATCTCCTCCAGTGAAGAAGTGAATCTAGATTTTTTTCTTCTGGCCCTATGACCTGTAATAGCAAACCTATGTGCCTCATCTCTAATTTGGATAATTAATTGAAATCCTACGTTATTTACATCAATATTTTCTAAAATTTTTCCATTAGCAATATGTAAGGTTTCGGCTCCAGATTTTCTTCTTTCACCTTTGGTCACACCCACAAGGACAATATCATCTAACCCAAGTTGCTTCATAATTTTTATTGCAATACCCAGTTGCCCCTTTCCCCCATCAATCAAAACTACATCAGGTTTTACCCCATCTGTATCAACAATTTTTTTATATCGCCTCTCAAGCACCTCTTCCATTGCGGCATAATCGTCACCTGGCTTATTATTTTTAATGTTATATCGACGATAATCTTTTTTTTGAATTCCATTTTTATCAAACACTACACATGATGCTACAGTTCCTTCACCCATCATATGGCTAATATCAAAACACTCAATTCTATTCATGCTAGCGGGTATTTTTAATAACTTGGTAAATGCTTCTATTTTATTTTTAAAACTTAATTTTTCATTACTTTTTTGACTAATATTTATTAAGGCATTTTTCTTTGCCATTTCCATCCACATTCTTTTTTCATTAGTTAATCTAGTAATAATTTTTATTTTCTTGTAGTTTTTTAATTCAAAAAACTTTTCAAGCAAGCTTTTATTTACTTTTTCTTCAATAATAACAACGGGTGGTGGTGCTTTTTCATTGTAATATTGAGCAATAAAAATCTCTAAAATATTATTATCTGTATTATCAACAGCTCCTTTTGGGAAAAAACTCTTATCTCCTAAATGCTTAGAGTTTCTAATCATTACTAAATTTACACAATAAACCCCCTCCCTTTCTTCGATTGCAATAATGTCCGCATCATTTTCACTGAAATCACTCACAAATTGTTTAAGCCTAACCTGCCTTAAACTTTGAATTCTGTCTCTGAATATCGCCGCTCTTTCAAACTCATTTTGTTCTGAATAAATATTCATTTTTTCAGATAAGCTATTAATTACTTTCGTGTCCTTGCCATTTAAAAACATCATTGCCTGCTCAATGTCTTCTTTATAATCCTCTTCTGAAATTAAATTTACGCAAGGTGCCGAACATCGCTGGATCTGATGTTCCATGCAAGGGCGAGATCTATTTTTAAATACAGAGTTTTCACAGGCTCTTAATAAAAAAACCTTTTGTAACAGCTTTATACTATCTCGTACAGCTGGTGCGTTCGGGAAAGGTCCAAAATATTTTTGCTCTTTTCTTTGAGCTCCCCTGTGAAAAGATATTCTTGGATATTGGTCATCTGAAATTTTTAAATAGGGATATGATTTATCGTCCCTGAAAATCACATTGTATCTCGGCATGTGATTTTTAATTAAGTTATTTTCAAGGATTAAGGCTTCAGCTTCTGTGTTTGTTACCGTAAATTCAATTGAATGAATATTACTGACCATCATTTTTGTTCTTGGGCTCGAATGATTTTTTCCAAAATATGAGATCACTCTTTTTTTAATGTCTTTGGCTTTACCAATATAAATGATCTCATTTTTAACATTAATCATCCTATAAATACCCGGTAGGTTTGGGAATTTTTTTATTTCTTTTTTTAATTCACTCAAAACTACCCCAGTAAATTGCCTCCGATTGCCCAATCCTCTGTTTCAACTTCGTCAAAGACAATGTAAGTATATGATGGTGGTTTGTTGGCAACTCTTTGCATGACATCCGTTATTTCTTTTGCTATTTCTTGCTTTTGTTGTTTATCTAAATTTCCAGCAAGCTTGACATTAATATATGGCATTTTTAGTCTCCTATTTCTTTTTTAATTAACAAAAAAACATTATTAAACATCTCAGTAGTTAATCTCTTGGTTTGAGTATTATATCTACTGCAGTGGTAACTATCATACAGAATAAGTTCATTGGGTAACTCATGCCTTGCAGCATGAGCAAATTTAAATTTAGTTTTAGTTAAATTGAGTGCAGTTAAAATCGCGTTATGTGCAATTGTTCCCAATGCAAGTAGGATAGTTCTTGATTCAAGTGACTCCATTTCACATTTGAGAAATTGATTACAATTTTTAATTTCCGAAGGTACTGGTTTGTTTAAAGGCGGAAGACATTTTACCGCGTTTGTAATTCTACAATTATTTAACTTTAGACCATCTCCTTGCTTTTCTGAATACGATTTATTTGAGAAGCCATGCCTGAATAATGTTTCATATAAAATTATGCCAGCATGATCCCCTGTAAAAGGGCGTCCTGTTTTGTTAGCGCCATGAAGGCCTGGTGCCAAACCAACAATAAGTAGATTTATGTTTTTATCCCCAAATGCAGGGACAGGTTTACATAAATAATCTGGGTATTTTTTCTTTGAAAGACTTAAATAGTCACTTAATCGATCACATCTATTACAATTTGGATCATAATTCATCTTACAATTAATCCAAGGGGACAATCTCTATAAATTTACTATTATAATCAGTAAGTTGATCAAAATTTAAATACCTATAAATGTCACTTGAATTTTTATTTATTTTATCTTTCATGAATTTTAAATACTCGTCTTTGGAGGGGATATGGCCAAGTAATGCGCATATTGATGCTAGCTCAGCTGAGCCAAGATAAACTTGTGCATCTTTACCCATTCTGTTGTCAAAGTTTCTTGTACTTGTTGAAAAAACCGTTGCTTTATCCTCAACCCTTGCCTGATTTCCCATACAAAGACTACAACCAGGTATCTCTGTTCTTGCACCAACATCCTCAAATATTTGATAAATTCCTTCTTTTTTAAGTTGTGCCTCATCCATTCTGGTTGGCGGTGCAATCCATAGCTCATTAACGGCTTTCTCTTCATCTTTCATAACAAAACCTGCAGCTCTATAATGACCAATATTTGTCATGCAGCTTCCAATAAATACTTCGTCAATTTTATTCAAAGCAACCTCTGATAGTTTTTTAATATCATCAGGGTCATTTGGACAGGCGACAAGTGGCTCTGTTATAGCATTTAAATCTATATTCAAAACATATGAATATTTAGCATCCTCGTCAGGCTGAAGCAGTTGAGGATTTTTTATCCATTGCTTCATCTCATTAATTCTTCTTTTTAATGTTCTTGCATCTTGATATCCATTTTCGATCATTTTTTCCATAAGATAGATATTCGACTTTAAGAATTCGATAATTGGCTCTTTATCCAGTCTCACAGTACAACCATTAGCAGATCTTTCTGCTGAGGCATCAGAGAACTCAAAAGCTTGTTCCACTTTTAAGTCTGGCAATCCTTCAATTTCTAAGATTTTGCCGTTAAAAATATTTTTTTTGCCTTTTTTCCCAATTGTTAGCTGATTTTCTTTGATTGCATAATAAGGAATTGCGTTTACCAAATCCCGCAAAGTGATCCCAGGCTGCATCACACCAGAAAACCTTACTAAAACAGATTCTGGCATATCAATAGGCATCACACCAATTGCAGCAGCAAATGCAACAAGGCCTGAGCCTGCTGGAAAAGATATTCCAATAGGAAACCGAGTATGAGAATCTCCTCCCGTCCCTACCGTATCAGGAAGTATCATTCTATTTAACCATGAATGAATGACCCCGTCTCCTGCTTTTAATGAAACACCTCCGCGACTGCTCATGAACTCTGGCAATGTATGCTGAAGCTCAATATCAACTGGCTTTGGGTATGCTGCCGTATGACAAAAACTTTGCATAACTAAATCAGCACTAAAACCCAAACAGGCTAAATCTTTAAGTTCATCTCTTGTCATAGCACCAGTGGTGTCTTGAGATCCAACTGTTGTTATTTTTGGCTCACAGTAAGTGCCAGGGGAAATCCCATCAACTCCACAAGCCTTTCCAACCATTTTTTGAGCTAATGTAAAGCCATGTTTTTTTTGCTTTTTGTTTGTTGATTGTATGAAGATTTTTGTTGCGCCAAGACCGAGTGTGTTTCTTGATTTTTCGGTTAACCCTTTGCCGATAATTAATGAGACCCTGCCTCCTGCCCTTGCCTCATCAAGAAGTCTTTCAGGTCTTAAATTAAAACTAGATAAAATATTATTACTTTCATCAACAATTTTTTTCTTTAAAAAATCAATTTCTATAATATCTCCAGTCTTAAATTTTGAAACTTCACATTCTATTGGTATAGCACCTGAATCTTCTGCTGTATTAAAAAAAATCGGTGCTATTTTCTCTCCCAATATCACGCCTCCAGTATGCTTGTTTGGGATATGAGGGATCGGTGTTCCAATATGCCATTGCAGAGAATTTATTGCGGATTTTCTTGACGAACCAGTTCCAACAATGTCTCCAACAAAAACAATGGGTAGCTTCTTTTCTTTTAACTGATTAATTATGTCAAAAATATCTGGGGTCTTATTCTTAAGCATGGACTTTGCATGCAAAGGAATATCTGGCCTAGACCATGCTTCTTGCGCAGGTGACAAATCATCAGTATTAATTTCGCCATCAGCCTTAAAAACAATCATTCTCAGTTTGTTAGGAATTTTTGATTTTTTTGTAAACCAATCTGCGGCGGCCCAGGACTCAAGAACTTGAGTTGCATACCTATTACCTTTCTTATGCAGCTTTTCAACATCATAGTATGAATCAAAAATTAAAACGCTTTTTGATAAAGACTCTACAGCGACTTCTGCTTGATCGCTATCCAACAACTTAACAAGCGCTTGCACATTATAGCCACCTAACATAGTTGATAATAATTCTGTTGCCTGCTTAGGATTAATGTATGAGCTTACGGTTTTTTTTATCGCAATATCATTTAAAAATGCGGCTTTTATGTAGGCTGCTGGATCAACCCCAGCAGGAACTTTGTTTATAAAGATTTCAAGTAATTTTTCTGATTGTCCTTGCTGATCCTTTTTAAGAAGATCAACTAATTCTGCAGTTTGTTCTGCGTTTAAAGCTAACGCAGGTAAGCCTTGTTCTGTTCTTTTTTTTTCATCAGACAAGTATGATTTAAGCATTAATATCCTTGGGTTTTAATATTTTAAATTTTTTGTAAGACTAGATTTTAAATTAAAAAGATTGATTCCCCAAAAGGTTATTCGTGTTTCATTTTTTTTGATAGGAAAAATTATTGTTTTATTTAATGTTAAAATGATGGCTTAAGTTAAATAAAGGTTTTTTATGTCTTTTGAAATCACTTCTATCTCTCCCATTGATGGGCGATACTCTAGCCAAACAGAAAGCTTGAAACCTATTTTTAGTGAATTTGGTTTAATTAAAAATAGAGTTAAAGTTGAAATACTATGGTTACTTGCTCTTAGCAATGATAAGGAGATTAAAGAGCTTCCAAAATTTTCAAATCAAGCTTTAAAGTACCTTAATCATCTTATTTTAGATTTTAATGAGAAGGATGCAAAGGCAATAAAAGTTATAGAAAGAAAAACGAATCATGATGTTAAGGCAGTTGAGTATTGGCTAAGAAACCAATTAAAAAAGAAAAAATTAGATAAGGTAAATGAGTTCATCCATTTTTCATTAACATCTGAAGATGTAAATAATTTAGCATATGCCTTGATGCTTAAAGAGGGTCTTGCGACAGTAATCATCCCTAGCATTAAAAAAATTAGTAGCATACTCAAGGTAAATTCTAAAAAATATTCTGATCTGCCAATGCTTTCAAGAACACATGGCCAAACTGCTAGCCCAACAACGTTAGGAAAGGAGTTTGCCAATATTAATTACCGAATAGAAAGGCAAATTAATCAGCTTAAACATCAAGAGATTTTAGGAAAAATCAATGGCGCTGTTGGAAATTTCAATGCTCACATATCAGCCTACCCCAAAAAAAACTGGCCGGCTTTTTCAAAGAGCTTTATTTCGTCACTCAAGCTAACCTATAATCCATTAACTACGCAAATTGAGCCCCATGACTTTATTGCAGAAATTTTTCAGAATGTATCTAGAATTAATACTATCTTAATTGATCTTAATAGAGATATTTGGGGGTATATATCTCTTGGGTATTTCAAACAAAAAATTATTAAGGGTGAAATTGGCTCTTCCACTATGCCTCATAAGGTGAATCCAATTGATTTTGAAAATTCAGAGGGCAACCTGGGTCTTTCAAATTCAATATTAAATCATTTAGCAGAAAAGCTCCCATTATCAAGATGGCAAAGGGATTTAACAGATTCAACCGTGCTCAGGAATATTGGTGTTGGTTTTTCATATGGGATTATTGCTTATAACTCTTGCATTAAAGGTCTAAACAAACTAGAGGTAAATAAATCCGTTATCCACGAAGAGTTAGGCAAATCATGGGAAGTGCTTGCGGAACCAATCCAAACTGTAATGAGAAAAAATGGGATTGCAAATTCTTATGAAAAACTGAAAGAGATCA
>Ga0209775_1001453_pt1 | contig 11098 bp, 14 predicted proteins | sample SaaInlV_135m_DNA_FD_184661 | JGI IMG/M metagenome (GOLD analysis project Ga0209775, IMG submission 184661) | Marine microbial communities from expanding oxygen minimum zones in the Saanich Inlet - SI072_LV_135m_DNA (SPAdes) (version 2) | ecosystem: Environmental > Aquatic > Marine > Intertidal... | reverse complement strand
GGTGCGATCACGATACCGACGAGCGCAACAGCTTCGATGAAGTATGGTTTGCTCGCATTACTAGTAATATACCCCATCGTCGTCGCTGCTATTGCGGTGTCCTCCTTCGCACTCATTCGTTCGCTGGTCTCCAAGCTCCCGTACAACGCGTTCACCATGGATCTCGGTGTGTACAAGCCCGCACTCAACTCCAGTACACAGCAGTACAATCCTGGATCGGTCGAAGCCGCGGTCATCACGAACGCGAGCCCACATGGCGTGATAGCTGGTGGTCTCTCTTCGTATCTCGGACAACACGCGAAACAGTAATGAATGATTGTATGGCATGTAGATATAGTCGAATAAAAATATAGAATATATTTTTATCCAGATAGATATATTATTTTAGAACGCATCGTTCTCTGTGGGTGCCTCGTAAACGATCTCCACATCCGCCCACCCCGCGTTGCCAAACTTGCCGTATTTGGAACTCAGGAACTCGCACAGCTCCCCCATCTTGGGTGCATTGGCAGCCTGGTTCTCCTCAACCCACATCTTCCAGGTCTGAGACAGAGCCTGGCGTGTTATGTTGCGTCCTTCGCACGCCTTGATCTTCTCAGCCACGAATTGACCGATGAGATCCTGGCGTAGACGATACTTATTGGTCTCAGCCAGAACTAATGGACAATCCTTGACCACTCCTTGATTCTTGATACAGCGCCGCACGAGCAGACTAGAGAACACAGGTGCCCAGTCGTCCAACTTGTCGCGCAGGCCTACGTCCTTGCGGAAGATGTATTTTCCTTTTCGCGTCTTTTCTGGGAGCGCGTCAAACTCGTCATCGTTCTTGAAACATGAACTGAAGTTGATGATGCGCAGACGGCGCCATGTACCGTCGTCCTGAGACTTGATCTCAAAGAGCGAATTGGTACAGACCGCCAAGGAGAACATCTGAATAAAGCTGCTTGACGTGCAGTACAGCTCACGGGCTTGGATCTTTGCATCACCCGTCATCTCCTTCATGGCACCCTCATTCAATACCATACCCTTGGTGGGCTCTTGGAAGACCGCGTAGCGGATGCTCTTGAGCGCATACAACTCCGAAGACGTGCCACCGAGTGTCACACGCTTGGATGTGATAATGCTGATGGGTGCGGTAGGATTACAGTACTCGCCTAGACATATGGACATGAGCTCGGTCAGTAGTGACTTGCCGTTGCTACCACTGCCCTTGTAGATGTTGAATGTCTGATTGAGGTTGGCACCGATCAGGGTGGAAGCCAGATGCTCCCATACGTATTCGCGGAGCGACTCGTCGGGGAAGAGCTGGGACATAAACACAGTGATCTCCTTGAGTGTGGTCTGGTGCTCGGGTCGCCCCATATCGGATTCGGGGATATAGGGGATGCCAGTGGTCTTGGATATGTAGTCCATGGGGCGTCCGTCGCGGAACTCGCCCGTCTGTAGATTAATAACCCCATTGCTGTAACAAAGCGTCCATTTGTCTTGATCTAACTTGTCGCCAAACTCACCGTCCCAGAACAACTCCGCCGCCTCCTTGGCGATGTGCGTCTTCTGTGAATTGCTGTGACAACGCGACATGATCGCGCTTGCGTTCTTGGCATAGATTCCTGTCTTATCGTATTTATTGCGATCACCATCGAGAGCCGTGTTCTGTGACGCACCCACCATCTCTACTTGCTTGGCGTAGAACACCTCATACAACTCTTCTGATATCCCCGCCTTACGGAGACGCATACCTCTGTCCAGCATCCAACGGTGGTGCTCAAACTCGTACCATATCTGAGTATTGGTGCTTAGACCCGAACAAACGAACCGCTCATTGCACAGGAAGAACAATACCTGTGCGATTTCACGATCGTTGTCGTTGTCCAGAGCATTGACAATGTAGTGATCTAACGATAAACATTTCACCTTTTCAAATCCAGCTCGGTTATGTTCCTTGGCCCAGTACATGACGGACTTGCATGTCAGCATCTGTCCATCGGACTTCTTGTCTATCTTACACCACCTATCATACAGGTCTCCGATACTACCGTAATCAAATCCCTTGGCCTTGGCGCTTACCACTGCCCATGTAATGAACATCATCTCGTCGGTGTTCTTCAACGCAAATCCCAAACGTATCCATTCGTTGAAGCTACCGTCACCGTAGAACATCTCAGGGAGCACGAGTGCGTAGCGGTGCGCATCGCGCTTTTTGTAGTTCTTGGGACTATCGTCCATTGTGCGTTCAATGTATGCGCACCAGTCGTCTAGTTGTGCCTTGGTGCAGATGCGATCCACAGGTACCAAGGTAGAAGGATCAATGCCGCTGTTTTTGACCGACGGTGCGATCTGTGCGCGCGAAACCACTTTGAGACGACTGTCACCAGTAACAGTGGAAAGCACGCGACCACCTTTTTTGCTGCGCGTCTTCACTGCGAGAAGGCTCTCGGCATCGGGAGTGAGATCAAACTTGGGGTGATTGCGATAGCGCACCGACAACTTCTTGAACTCCTCTATATCTCGGTGATATACATCTACGTTCATGGGTTCGGTACAGAACTCGCCGTCCGACTCGTCCATAGTTATCTTGTACGCGGAGCTGATACGATAGGCTTCGTTGTGTGGTTTCTTTGAGCCGTAAAGCTGCCAGTTCACGCTACCCTTTGATATACCCTCATCGAACACGGTCTTCCATGTACATGTATCCTTTAATGGGAGGTCGGAGATGATGTCTATGTTGTTGGGATTGGTCTCAAAGTGCTTCAGAACCTTATCACGGAGCACAGTCTGTAGTAGGTTACTCATCTGGATTCCGATAATGATATGAACACCATCCTTGGTGACGTCGTCATTGGATGTGTTTACCTCGGGCTTCTCAAACACATATACCATGAACTCCGTCGTGGCGGCGGCGGCGAACGCGAAGATGGTCTTGAGTGCGTCCAGGTAGATACTGACGACGTCCTGAAGATCGACTTCATTGTGTTGACGCTCTTTAATATCGGAGTCGTATCGGAAATCAAGATCCACTACGATGGGGCCACCCTCACCCAACTGCTTCTCGGTGAGGTACTCGTCGGCACCACCCTGAACGACCTCTGCGAAGTAGTGGTGGAGGAACTCGGGCTCGGCGTCGTTGTCGATGGCATACTTGCCACCGCGGATTGATGCCTTGTCGCCGATACGAGTGTTTGTTGGTTTTACGTCTCCCTCCGCGCGATTCGCAACCAGGAATTGTTTTAGACCAGCATGTTGAAGTTTTGAGACTTCGCCAGGCATCGTCAAACTTAGTGGTACTAGTACGTTGTATATATATCTCATTGGGATTGAGCTAAAGACAGATCAATTTTGGGGGGGGTATATGGGTCATATATATGTATATTCAAACAATATAGACGCTATATGGTGTAAAATATATACATCATGTCTAAAAAGATAAACATAGTTAATCCATCTAACAAAGATAAGCCAGTTACGATGGTTGTTCCAAAGGACACCATAAAGCGTCTTGTCCGAGACGTGCGAGATATTCACAAGAACCCATTAGATTCTAATGGAATCTACTATCGGCACGACGATGAGAACATGATGCGAGGATATGCGCTCATCATTGGACCATCGGACACGCCGTATGCGTATGGCTACTACTTTTTTGAGATTGATTACCCTGCAGACTATCCATATCGCCCTCCCAAAGTGACATTCTGTACGAACCAAGACCGTATACGATTCCATCCAAACCTGTACACATCAGGTAAGGTGTGTCTGTCCATGTTGAATACTTGGCGTGGCGAGCAATGGACATCTTGTCAGACCATCTCCTCAATACTACTCACAATATGTACTTTATTCATGAACAATCCTCTTATCAATGAGCCTGGGATCAGTCTGAGTCACCCCGACGTACCTGGATACAATGAGATCATCGAGTATAAGAACATTGATGTGGCGATTCTGAGCGTGCTCGAGAAACAACCTTGTATGTACATGCCCATGTTTGACATGTTTCGCAACGTGGTCTTACAACAGTTCGCCGATAATCGCGATAGTATATTGAAAAAGCTGTCGACGTTGCGCTGTAACAATGACGATCATCTTGTCGCCACGCGCATGTACTCGCTTTCAGTCATGCTTACTTATGATAAGATCATTGAACGGTTTCACGCGATGTCTGTGATGCTATATGGATCTAGCAATATGAGTGGTGGTATAGATGTATCCGACTCCGACAAAATTGAATCAACCTAAATAATTTAAACGGTTGTATCAAATTATACCTACAGTACAGTATACACCCCCATCAACGATGAAGTTCTGTTCCAACTGCGAAAACATGTACTACTTGTCCATCGATCAGGACGACAGTGACAAGCTTATGTACTACTGTCGAAACTGTGGTTCTCAGGATGACAGCGTATCTACGAGCAGCAGCTCCGTCATATCTAGCGTCCAATTAACTCAGAGCGAGACGAGCATGTCGCGCATTGTGAATAAATACACCAAGCTCGATCCTACCCTCCCACGCATCAATCGCATTCCCTGCCCCAACGCCGAATGCGATACCAATACAAAGGAAACCTCTCGCGAGATCATCTACATTCGCTACGACGATACGAACATCAAGTACATGTATTTGTGTTCTACATGCGACTACGTATGGAAGACCAATGAGGCATAATCGTATACATATTGTCCCCAATCACCATAGTAACTACCAAAAATTGATTGACACCTTTCATATATTCATTTAGGTATTTTCTACCTAGTATACTATACGTAATATGTCGCACACCGATAATACTCCCACTGTTCCCAAAACGATTCGCCTAATCGATGCTGACGACGATGAAGTCGTTACTGATCCTAGCGTTGGTCCTAGCGTTGGTCCTGGTCCTAGCGTTGGTGATGCCGACGATCAAGAGGGTTCAGTGAATGGAGATGACGACGATGCTGATGATAATGAAGACGCAGGAGAAGAGGATGAGGATGAGGATGAAGACGCGGGAGAGGTGGAGAGTGAGGAAGATACAGATGATGACGATGGTGGCGATGACGATGGGGAAGACGATGAAGGGGAAGAAGATGAAGACGAAGACGGTGTCCCCAAATCCTCCTCAATCAGGTCCATGGCCAAATCTAGTTCGCGATCCAAGACGGCTCCTCCTACCCATCACTCCATGAATACTCCAGTTCCTCCTCAGTTCTTTGGCGCCGATGACGACGACATATCTGTAGATGATTTGGACGATGTGAGTGCAAGCGGGAACGTCACTGGTGACGACGAATACGACGATGACGATGATGACGAGGACCCCGACACATATTTACAGAAGTTTGATTTGGAGATGAACAAGGACCTACTGTTGTCTCATCATCCCACTCAGTTCAATAAGAATGACGACGAGATTGAGGCGTTGTGTCAGATTTCCAGAAACACCGACAACAATGTGGTTGATCCGCTGCATAAGACCATTCCATTCTTGACGAAATACGAAAAGACGCGTGTGCTCGGACAGCGTGCTAAACAACTCAATGCTGGTTCAAAATCGTATGTGGTTGTACCAGACCATGTTAGTGATGGGTTCATTATCGCACAGATGGAGTTGGCACAGAAACGTATCCCGTTCATCATTGAACGTCCCGTTAATGGTGGCGGGTGTGAGTACTGGAGGGTGCGTGATCTAGAAGTACTATAATAGTTATACACCGTAAAACGTTCAAAATGATAATATTGTTATTTTTGTATATTCATGTAGAATATACAAAATAAGATTGTTACGTAAATGTTAAGTATATGCCAAATATTCCTACAAATAGTACGATGGCTCCAACTATGGAATATGTGGCTAAATTGTACCCAATCTTTTCGTTGTGAAAGTCTTCATTAAGTGAATATATCCCATCAATCAGTATAGCTATCGTCAGATACACTAACACCAATTTTTTCATTCTATGTAAATCAGATGCACTGTAAATAATAACAAATGCGATCATAAACCCAAAAACCGCCAAAAAATCCTTCACATATCCTGCACTGTAATTCATAAACTAACTAACTAGGACAGACGAATGCTATACTATATGCAAACATATATATAGTTTTCCAATTGAATGGATTTGTGAACTATACATGATTGAAGCAGACGAAGAACAGACGATGTCGTTCACATGAGTGGTGGATTTTGTCAAGACTCGTTACCGAAATAATATAATTTATTCTTGCGCTCCACGCCGCCGTTCGTACTAAGCGGTGTTCGAACTCCATACTGTCTTCGAATATTTTGTGATACACATTCACATACTTATGTGCAATATACGTGTCTCTCAATAGTTCGTCCACCTCAACTAGACGGTTTGTATCGCTACAACAATACACGATATTGTATTTGTTTCGGATCGCGCGCTTGCACAGTACGATAGTCTGTAAGAATTTACTATTACGATTTTGTTGACCACGAGTTATAGGTCGGTGGCGACGAATCGTGGTAGATTGTGTATTTATTGTAGATAGCGTTTGTTCACAGACGAATACTATAAGAAGAATACATAAAAATAGATAATTACTACAATATTTATCAATTATGAATTTCTATTTCTATCTAGCATTTCCAGCGCGCACCACAATCAATGCAACTCACAAAGATGGTCATTGGCTCATCCGCTGATCGTGTCTGCATCTGGTAATAGGTGCATTTATTAGACTTGCATTTCCTGCACGTGAATGTATCAGTGGCCGCCTCAATCTGTGTATCATACTTTACCCTGTCGCGCTCAATCTTCTTCTTGATGCGTGCATCCCATTTCTCAGGGATCATCTCATGGTGCGACATGGACGCGAATGCCTGCGCTGAGAATGCGTTGGTGCGCAACTGTTCAAGGATTGTGGGGTTCTTCAGGTTTGTGTAGATGGTGCGTAACCGATCAACATATAGCTGCACAAAATGGTCGTTGTCCCATTTACGCACCACTTTACGAGTCGTCGCCTCTTTGAGTGTGTGGTTATAAGCTCCGATTTCCATGTTCACGCTCTTGGTCTTGTCATCCAGGAACGTATCAAAGCGTTTGCGCATCTCGTTTCGGAAATGTACGGGGTTATCAATCTTCATAATGGGCCGACTGTTGTTGGGTATATAGATACCAATGTTCCGTTGTATCTATATACGATCAATTTTGTTTCTGTGTGATGGATACATGTTTTCATGTTGTACAACAATATCTATTGGAACGATCAGTCTGTAAGATAGCTCTCCTCAAATAGCTCTGACTCGTCACTATCGTTGTCCATTTCATATTCTTCCTCGGTTGTCTCCGTTCCTTGTTCCGAATCAGCTGTCGGTGCATCATCTTCCACAACGAACCCGTCCTTCAAGTACCCCCCGGACTTTGTCTTCTTGTCACTGGGTATGTCTTCCAACTCATCCTTCTCATTCTCATCCTCGGCGGCGGACGTAGTAAGGTCCTCAAAACCACCGAACAGTTTCTCGTACAACTTTGTCCACAAGTCGATGTCAAATGATTCCAGGATCGGAGATCCCGTCTCACCTTTGAATTCTGTATGCAAAACCAGTACACAGCTGCCGAAAAAGAGTATGTTATCTATGGGTGGAGGGAAGTCATACTTGTTCTCAAAGTTGGCACGTCCCACATCCTTCCCGTAAGCAGATACAATGTAGGTGAGATCGCCACCACCAGGAATGGACCATTCACATTGTTTTTTGAAATTATCTGCGGTCTTGAATCCACATCTCTTGTATAATTCGCTCTCATCGTACGTCTTTACACACAATGACTTCACGTTCCCAGTCTTTTCAACAATCAGTACTCCTATGTTTGATGTCATATGTATTTTATACATATAAACGGTTTAGATGCTTTTGTGAGTATATTGTAATTGTATTACTATCACAACTACTACATTAACTAATATGCCAAAAATCTACATCAATGCCTATCGCCCTTCCGATATTGTCCGTAAATGGGCAGAGATCGACCCTTATTATGTTAAAAAAAGCACGAAGGATATGATATACTCTGATGAGGGAATATACGACATGCGTCGCGATGGTCTATTTAGGATGTTCCCCGTGGACAAACCCGTACAGATAACGAAAGAGGGATTCAGTATTGATAATAGCTACTTTATAGATAAGGAGGTTGATTCGCAGATCCCGTACGACCATGTTCGCGTTAGGAAAGAGCTTCTACATTTTTGCATTGGGAAACGGTCAGGTATTCATCTTATTGTTGAAGGCGAATACGACCATAGGTCATCCATGACAGGAACAGTGACCACACAGGAGCTTGAGGACAAGTATTACAAATTTGTACCCACAGACTTGTATTTTTTCACACAAGAAAGCGTGGATAATACGTTATTTGCGAAGGAAGTTAATGTCTTACTATCTATAGTACGTTAATACGATAATGGTTTTATTCACCGTGATAAAGATAGCGGTGGTATCATTACTACTGATTTATGCAGGGCACCTGGTTTGGGGGTATTATACAGGGGAGACGAAATCATCATCATCTCTGCCTGGGAGCGATGATAGAAGTGGAAGCAGTGCGCTACGCGACTCCAAACGAATGTACGAGGAAATGGCACGCACCATTAAGTTGGGAAACCCTGTGACGAAGAATGAATATAATTCAAACTCCAATACGATCGTTACACCACAACCGACATATTCATCGCCGATCATTGACCTTCCCGTATTGGATGATAGTAATCAAACAATCCACGAATCGGAAGATATGCAAAGAGAGCTTCAAACGTACATGGACAACTTGACATAATAGAAGTACTACCCGAAATTGATTTAGACTCGTGTTCGCATAGTAATGCATATCCACCCATTGAACCAACGAATATGAATAATCGTCAACGCAACAACACTCCGACTGCTGCATCGTGGCCTCAACAACAGGACCGACAACACCAGGGTCGTCAACAACATTCCACTCATAACAAGCAACAACAACAACAACCAGAGCGACAACAGCAACAGTTTCAACGCCGACACCAACAGATGCGTCAACAACAACAGACGCATCATAATCAGCGCACGTCACATGTACACGCGAGCCACATTCGTCAGAATAATAATAGTAATCAACCCATCTTGACGGGGCTCCCACATGTTCATTTCCCCAACGAAACACAGGGACATCAACATGTTCATCACGCAGACGTCGTCGTCGCTGTACCCGAGGGACAGAAATGTCTGCTATGGTTCAGTAGTACGTGTTCTCCTCCATCGGAAGGCACCGACAACAGCGCGTCTATTAACAAGTGTGTCCTGATTGAACTGGGGGACATGAACCGCATGGGCAAACGGTATCCTATAAAGACCTGCTTCCATAGCAGTCTGGCGCACGGAAGTGGGACAATTCTGCGAGGCACATGTTTCAAAGCAACGAACTTGAAAACGTTCGCGGTCCATGACATCCACTGCTACAAGGGTACTCCATATAGCAATATCTCTTATACCGATAAGTTGAAACTATTCGTCACCATGTTCCAACATGAGATTCAACAGGTAAGCTACTTCGCCGATCACGTCGTCCTCGGGCTCCCCATCATGTTTCCAGGCACCATGACACACGAAGACCTGCGTATTCAACTTCAAGCTGTTCCCTACAAGGTGGCAAAGGCCCAATACAGATATAGCACACGCAAGGACACACCCGTTGTAAATGTGTCGTTAGCGAACATGATGTCAGTCATTGCTCCCCCAGAACCAGTTCCAAATCCAAGTTCAGTGCATGGATCAGTGCATGGGTCACTACACGGATCCAAATCAGCCACTAAGTTCATTGATTACCGAGCCATTCGCAGTGGTCGCATCAAGGTACCCGATATGGTATTCTTGGTGAAACCCGAGCTCCAGAACGACGTGTATCGCATTTGTACCAGCACTGGAGACCATGGCATCGCCGCCGTCCAGAGCTACGATTCCAGTAAGTTCTTGAACCGTTTGTTTAGACACATTAAGGAGAACGACAATCTGGATCTCTTAGAGGAAAGCGATGACGATGACGAGTTTGAGAACATTGATATGGACAAGTATGTTGACTTGGAGAAGACACATAAACTACTGTGCCGCTACCTACCCAAGATGAACAAATGGGAACCCTATAAGGTCGCCGACCGCGGCGCACGAGTCGCATACGTAGACGACGTTCAGGATATAGGTCGCGATAACGGCGAAAAAGTAAAGTGATCTGAAATAGCAAAATAATATTATGGTACTGTATAGTTCCTTTAGATTCACTCCATGAATCAACCTGGTCTGAGACAACTCTCCTCTGGAGTCAATACGTTGAAGAGAATGACGATGGATATTCTACCCCACCGCAAGAGGAAGACGAGAGGAAAGAAGAGTAGAAAGAGCAGAAAGGGGAAGAAGAGCAGAAAGGGGAAGAAGGGAAAGAAGAGTCGTCGTCCTCGTAGACGCCAACAAAGAGGTGGAAGCACTGTTTCTTACGGAACATCGTTCGAACCACTCGGCTCCGCCAACCTAAACATGGCGTCGCCTGCACCCATTGCACCCAGCCCTGGCAGCGAGTTCTACAAGATGCCTGGATCATCCTCCAGTGGATTCGGGTCGTATATTTAAACCGCCGAATGTTTATTTTACTCCTATTTTTATGTTATCGCGACAACATGTCGTCGCGATAACCAACTCAACCGTATTATTTATACCGTTGAAGATTTACACCCGCGAAAATTTAAGTTCGCACAAAAACACGAAATAAAAATCTAATCCTCATCCTCACCACAACCATCTCCGCAAAGATATTGTCCACAACCTTTCATTTGAACTATATCTTCGGTTTTTCCACAAAGACTACATTCTGCTTCTTGATTATTTGGCTCTTCTTGTACGTATAAAATATCCATCATTCCATCGTTGTTATAATACCCCTCACATTGGTTACATTTTTGCCACGATCCTTCTTGATAAGTCTCTTCTGTATCTTTTTCAAAATCCCAGTCAGGTGGATATCTTTCACAATCCATATTCACACATAATTTAGGCTTTTCGTTCTCCATAATATTATATATAGTCATAAACATTTATATCTTTTTACTATATTTTACACCTTT
>Ga0209775_1001444_pt1 | contig 11126 bp, 15 predicted proteins | sample SaaInlV_135m_DNA_FD_184661 | JGI IMG/M metagenome (GOLD analysis project Ga0209775, IMG submission 184661) | Marine microbial communities from expanding oxygen minimum zones in the Saanich Inlet - SI072_LV_135m_DNA (SPAdes) (version 2) | ecosystem: Environmental > Aquatic > Marine > Intertidal... | reverse complement strand
AGAAGACTCAGTAAAAGTCAATATAGCTAACTCTAACAAAGCGGGTTTAGAACAAATATACGATATTGCTGAGTTACTAGACAGTGAAATAATGTAGGAGAATGAAGATGAATGAAGAATACTTATTAATAGCAGAATGGTTCGATGAAGAAGAAGGCAAGTGGAAACCTGTCCTGTCTAAAAAACCTGTAATTTTATTAAGGGAGAATGAAAATGAATAAATCAGAGATTATGAGAGTGTTACTTTGTTTGTCACGCATTGAAGGTAAGGTTGCTATGGCCTTAGATGACTACCTGAGTGAGGAGCTAACTGAGGTTGTTGATATGTTGGCTAAGAAGATACTACTGGAGAATGAAGATGAGCCAACTAGTAATGATGGTGGAATACCTATCCCAATCCATAGAAAAAAATAAAGGAGAATAAGAGATGACCCAAATAGAAAAAGGTACATACAGACTGGAGATGATAATTTTTAGAAACTTTAATGGTACAAAAGATGAGGCTTTAGATGAACTTCAGGAAGATGTAACGGCTTTTGAGAATGGAGATGCTGGGTGGTTTAGTGATAACTATATGCCTGAATCTCCACTAGTGGATAAACTAACAACGGAGGAAATATGATTTCTGCTTTTAAAAACATACAAGTTACTGACATGGACTGGTGGCCTAATCAATACCCTGAGTACGAGGATTCTTCGATTATAGAAGCTAATTGGAAAGACTCAGGTAAAGCCTTAACTGATGAAGAAATAGAGGCTGTAAACGAAGATTCACAATTTGTATATGAGTCACTACAAGACTTCATACATTAAACGTGGTCTCCGACCACTTCTTTAAATAAACTAACCTTGGGAGGTTAATATGCCAACAGGCAAAAAACTAACACGTAAACAACGTGTTGAAATAATGGATATGCAGAACACAGGTGATATTTCACAAGCTGATATTGCAATCTTAATGGGCTTAGGTGCTTCTACTATTAGTAGAGTTATTGCACAAGAAACCGGTAAGTTACCGAAACCTATATCTAAAAGGACTAAGCATATACACAAACGTAATATTTCAATAGCTGCTACATTTGAAGACCACGCTATGATTACTAAATTTGCTAAAGAACATGAAGTGACTATGCATGAAGCATTACACGCAATGTTGCACGATGATTGTACTCCTGAGCTAGTCAACGTTATTAAACGTGAAGTCTCAATTATGATGGATGCAGCTAAGACTGAAGTAAATATTATTAAAAAGAAATGGTGGCAGCTATGAGACTAAGTAAAGTTAAACAAGATGAGATTTACAAAGCTATTATTGCAGATACTTATGACAAACCTTTAGTTGCAATTGCTAACAAGAAAAAAGAGTTAGTTAAACGTAACTACACACTATGGTTTAATCAATACGAATCAGCTATTAAGTTATTACCTAAAGATATATTTAATACTGAAAGTAGTATTTACATGAAGGTAGTACTACCACAAGGCTCTACTGCTACTTGGTCACATTATTATGATACTGCGGTGATTTGTGAGAAAGACGGTTCACGTTGGTCATCATCATCTAAAAGTATAGAGGTTAACGATACATTGTTAGATGAAGTTAATCTTGTTATTGCTGAAGATACTACTGTAGAGAATGAAAAGAAATCATTGAAAATGTTCATTGAAGAATCTCTGGATAAACACAATACAACAGTTAAGTTACGTAAGGCATGGGAAGAATACCCGATACTACTTAAGTATATTCCAGCTGAGCCTGTACGAGCACCTAGAAAAGCTAAACAAGAAGACTTGCCTATGGAAGCAGTACTTAAGTTAGACATGTTAAAACAACGTTTAACACAAAATCTACTGGAAAGTTAAGATGGCTACTTATGATGACAATCGTATAGAGCGTGAGTACGCTATGGAAGTACTGGACTATTTAGCTTCACAGCTACAACGAGCTCAAGTACGTCACTACAACATTAAAGAAAAATTCTTTCAAGACCTTGTTGATAAACAAGACATGGTTATTGAATACATGGAGAAGACATGAGTATTGAAATTTCAGCAACAAGTATGATTGAGGCACTAAACACTGTGCTAATGTCAAAACTAACACCTATGTTAGTAGGCTCACCAGGTATTGGTAAGTCAGACATCGTTAAATCAGTAGCTAAGATGCATAATCTTAAACTAATTGATATGCGTTTAGCTCAATCAGACCCTACTGACTTGAATGGTTTCCCTACGTTACAACAAGATGGTACGCGTATGGACTATGCACCACCGATGACATTCCCATTAGAAAATCTAGATGAGATTCCTAAAGGGTATGAAGGGTGGCTTTTATTCTTAGATGAGATTAATGCAGCACCACCATCTATTCAAGCAGCAGCTTACAAGCTAGTACTAGATAGACAAATTGGTGCACATAATCTACATAAAAATGTAGCAATAGTATGTGCTGGTAACAAAGCAACAGACAAAGCAATTGTAAATAGACTGTCTACAGCTATGCAATCACGAATGATTCACTTAAACCTTATGGTTGATAGTGAGAGTTGGTTAGAGTGGGCTAATGGGCACACAATTGACCACAGAGTCATTTCATTTATTAAGTATAGACCAGAGTTATTACACAAGTTTAACCCTAGTCACTCTGATGATACATTTGCATCACCACGTACTTGGGAGTTCTTATCTAAAATTATTTTAGGTAAAGAAAAGTTCTCAATTACTGACCATGCGGTATTAGTTGGTACAGTGGGTGAAGGCCCAGCAACAGAATTCAAAGCATTCTGTCAGGTGTATAAAGACTTACCTTCAATTGAAGATATGCTTAATAATCCAGGTAGTGTACAGATACCTAATGAGCCTGGGCATCAATACGCAATGACTACTTTAATTAGTCATAATGCTAATACTGTTACAATAGCAGCACTAATGTTAATTACTTTGAAACTACCAATTGAATTTCAAGTTGTAGTTTTGAAAGATATTTATGTAATGGCACCAGAGTTAAAAACTAATCCAATTATTCAAGATTGGATAGCAAAGAACGCAGACAAACTATTTGGATAGGATTATGGAACTTAATAAAGTAGAAGATTACCTTAGGCACGCTAAAATTGACCTAATGACTAAGTCAGTATTCTTGTCTACTATTTGTTTAAGTTTAAAGCATTCATTCACAACTGACATACCTACAGCAGCTACTAATGGTTTATCCATTATATATAACCCTGACTTCTTTGCCAACTTAACAGCACCTGAAAGAGCTGGGCTACTGGCACACGAAGTGTGGCATGTAGCATTTAACCATTTAAGCAGAGTAGGTGAGAGAGATAAACGTTCTTGGAACATTGCAGGAGATTATGTAATTAATCTAATGCTAGAAAACTCAGGACACACTATCCCTAATGGTGGGTTACTTGATAAAAAGTACTCCAACATGTCTACTGAAGAGGTTTATGAACTAATCAAAGATGACAATGAAGATAGCCATGGAGGTAGCAATTTTGACATAGATTTACTTGATGCACCTGAAGGTAAGAAACCATCAGAGATTGCTGGTGATATTACAGATATTATCATCAGAGCTCAACTACAATCTAGAATTGCTAATAAAGATAAATCTGAAATACCCGGTGAGATATCACGAGCTATTGATGAGTTAATTAACCCTAAGCTACCGTGGAATCAAATACTTATACGTTTCTTATCTGATATGGTTAAAGATGACTATACTTGGGCAAGACCTAATAAAAGATTCTTCCCACAACATTATCTACCTAGTCAACATTCACCAACTATTGGTGAAATTATAGTAGCTATTGATACTAGTGGTAGTGTGTCCGTAGATGAATTACAAGAAATGTTATCTGAAATTGAAAGCATTAGAGATACCTTTAAACCAGAGAAGCTAACAATAATAGACTGCGATGCCAAAATACATAATATATTTAAAATTGAAAAATATGATAATATTTTAGATTTACAATTCAAAGGTAATGGCGGAACAGATTTTCAACCAGTAATTGATTATTGTAATGAGCATGAGCCTGAAGTACTAATTTACTTTACTGACTTATACGCAGATATTGTAAAAGATGTTGGGGATTACCCAGTATTATGGATATGTACATCTAATCACCAACCCGCAGAAATTGGGGAAACAATTTATATAAACTAATATGCATAAACAAGTATCGCTAGACTTCCTTGTAGAAACTATTGCTAAAGCTTTATGCTTTGAGCGGTATGTAGCTGAAACTGGAATTGATGACCCTGATAACATGGACTTATCAGAAATATTAATATTCTATGAAGAAAACGCAGACATTTATCTTACTAAAGCCTACGGGCTATTAGTAATGGTAAAAGGCTCTGAGGAATTTATCACAGACACGGTACATTAAAGGAAACACTCATGGAAAAAATCCATTTTGGTAGTGGAGATATTACTACACTCATCTTAATTAAAAAAGATGCACTAGTAACAGCTGAGCTTACCAAATACTATGTTGACCCTTTAGCAGACTATGGCATATCAGCAGATAATGTTGCAGCTAACGGATTACTTTATGAAGATAGCAAGGTTAAAGTAGACTTGGGTAAAGGCTATCTTAGAATGCTATTACCAACATTAGAAAAACTTCCTAAGCTTAAAAAGCTTATAGTTGCTGATACTAACTACTTTAAATGGTTAACTAAACAAACCAAAGTAACTAACTCATATGGTGAAACCTTTAAAGGTGAGCTTACTGGGTACGAAAACTATGAAATAGTTTTAGTGCCTAATTACAAATCTTTATTTTATAACCCAAATAATATCGAATTAATCCAAGAGGGTATTTCTGCAATTTCAGGTAGAAAAAAAGATGACATAATTTATAGTGCTCAATATATTCATACAAAAGAAGAAGCTTCAAATTTCTTCATGAAATTATTAAAACACCCTGAGCTTACAATTGATATTGAGACTACCGGATTGAATCTAGGCATTGAAATATTATCTATTGCATTTGCATGGGATAAACATAACGGGGGAGTACTTTATCTACGTGACACAGGTACAGATTACTTGAAAGGCTTCTTTAAAATGTATGAAGGCACTATGATATTTCATAATGCTCTGTTTGATTGTAAACATATAATTTATAACCTGTTTATGAATCAAACTGCTGACTTCACAGGTATGCAGGAAGGTCTTAACATCTTTGAAGGTGTACAAGACAGTATGCTCTACACATATATAGCTAAAAACAGTACTACTGAAGCTAAGCTAGATTTAAAGTCTAACTCTTTAGAGTTTGCAGGCAACTATGGCTTAGACGTAAAGAATGCAGATGCATTACCTGTTGCTGACCTTTTAGAATATAACTTAAAAGATTGTCTAGCTACATGGTTTGTATATGACAAGTATAAAACAATTGTTGAGGACTCTAAACTAACTGAGCCTTACAATAAGATATTCCAACCATCTATTAAAATATTACTTAAGATGATGTTGACAGGGTTACCTTTAAACAAACTTCAAATACTAAAAGTAGAATACAAGCTACAAACTAAGTTTGATGAGCATGTTAAAGACATAAAAGAATATGATGAAATTAATGACTTTAATTTTAAATTTAGACATAACCTTATGGTTACTACTAATAAGGCCTTAAAACGTAAATGTAAGCCTTTCAGTGACTTCTTAGAGCATGAGTTTAACCCTAAATCTAATAATAATATTAGAACACTGTTTTATGAACAATTAGGTTACACAGCCTTTGACTTTACAGAAAGTAAGCAACCAGCTACTGGTGCAAAAACATTACTTAAGCTTGTCAATGTAGCTAAACAAGATTCTCATAGAGAAATACTAGAACATCTAATAGGTATTGGGCAAACTAGTAAGATTCTTAATACATTTATTAAAGCATTTAAGAAATACAATATTAATGGTAATCTACATGGTAGTTTAAAGTTAGGTGGTACACAGTCAGGACGTTTAAGTTCTAGCAATCCTAACCTACAAAACTTACCAAGCAATAGTATCTATGGCAAAGCTATTAAGTCTTGTTTTAGAGCACCTGAGGGCTGGCTATGGGCAGGAGCAGACTTCTCATCTCTAGAAGATAGAATCAATGCTATCCTAACTAAAGACCCAAATAAAATCAAGGTTTACACAGATGGCTACGATGGACATTGTTTGAGAGCATTCTCATACTTTGGAAAGCAGATGCCTGACATACAAGATACGGTAACTAGCATCAATTCGATTGAAACTAAATACCCTGACCTTAGGCAGAAGTCTAAGGGCCCAACCTTTGCACTAACTTACAATGGCACTTGGCATACATTAGTTTCAAACATTGGCATACCTAAAGGTGAAGCTAAAGAAATTGAAGCTAATTATCATGAGCTTTATAAAGTATCTGACAAGTTTACAAACAAAAATATTAAATTTGCAGAAAAGAATGGTTACATGAAGTGTGCATTCGGCTTACATATTAAGTGCCCCATATTAGCTCGTACATTACATGATAACTCAGCAACACCTTATGCAAGTACTGCAGAGGCTAGAAGCGCAAACAATGCTGTAACACAGTCATGGGGTATGTTAATTAACAGAGCTCTAATTGCAACAAATAAATTACTTGAAGCCTCGGAATTCGTATATGATATACGTCCCATCAATACAATTCACGATGCTGCTTACTTTCTAGTAAGAGATACGCCTGAGGCTGTAAAGTTTCTAAACGATACTCTGATTAAAGAAATGCAGTGGAATGCTCATCCGAGCATTCGCTCGAAAGATGTTTTGATGGGGGCTGATCTAGAAATAGGTAAGTCTTGGGATAAACAAACAAAAATACCTAATGGCACAAGCCTTGAGGAAATAACAGAAATACTAAATAACCTGGGAGGGTAATTATGCAACTAAATAAAGCAATTGATAAACTAACTAAAGCTACAGATAAAAATACAGAATCTGATGGACATTTTACAATTATGAAATTTTCTACAGGTTATAAAGTTTTAATGATAACCCCTGAATTATGTCATGCTGATTATATAGCATTAGCTTCATTAGAGCAGAAAGATACTATGGAAGAGGCTATTGAAGAGGCACTTGAAAGAGGTATTATGTCAGAAGAAGAATATGAAAGTCATGTTTTAGACTTTGAAGCTACTTTAGATTAAATAATGTCTTTTAAATACACCAACAAAGCTAATGTTAGCTTACCATTAGCTGTATGGCTTATGCACGATGATTATGACTACGATAGTAGAACTAATGTAATTAGTGCTACCTCATTACTTAAACCTACTAGAGCCTTGGTACTTAAATACCAGAACGCAGGACTAGACAAATCAGTAGACATTACAGATTTAGTCAGTGCTCGTATGGGCTCAGCTATTCATACCATTGCTGAAGAGGCTTGGTTAAATAAAGATAATATTAAAACAGCTTTAACAGCTATGGGTACAGCTAACTTATTTAGTAAGTTTGTTGTTAACCCTGATGGAGAAGTTGGTGATAATGAAATACCTGTATATGTAGAGCAACGTCATGAAACTACCGTAGGAGATTACATAATCTCAGGTAAGTATGACCTTGTACTAGATGGTACGCTATCAGACTACAAGAGTACATCTGTATGGACTTACATCTACGACTCTAACGCTATGAAATACACCCAACAAGGTAGTATCTATAAGTGGTTAGCTCCAGATAGGATTACTGACAATAAAGTAAGCATCCAGTTTATCTTTACAGATTGGTCAGCAGCTAATGCTGCTAGAGATTCTAAATATCCTCAATCAAGAGTTTTAACTAGGGATTACCCACTATGGTCAACAGACCAGACAGAGAATTACATTAAAGACAAGCTACAGGATGTAACAAGTCTATTAGATAAACCCCAAGAACAATTACCTCAATGTACATCTGAGGAATTATGGGAATCAGCAACAAAATATAAATACTTTAAAAATCCTGATGCTCAACGAGCAACTAAGAATTTTGATACTTTAGATGAAGCTAACATTAGATTAGCTACTGAAGGTGTTGGTACCATCAAAACTGTACCAGGAGAGGCCAAAGCATGTAGATACTGTGAAGTTGTAGAAGTATGCGACCAAGCACAAAGTCTAATAAACCAAGGGAGGTTAATACTGTGAACAAGTTAAAAGAAATTATAAATATAGTCATTACATTCATTAATGACAGAGCCATATTACCAATCAAGCAACTTATATCTAAAATATAGTATGCCACAATCTAAATATTTCAAACTATCTGAAGAGGTAGTCGATATCTTAGTCGCTAAAACTCAGTCACAGAATAGACACTTCTTTAGACTGCTAGTAGCATATTATTTTTCTAAAGTAGCATCTATGATGCGTACAAACATTGATACAAGAGACAGGGGTGTAATTCCAGTTAATACGTATGTACTTAATTTGATGCCGTCAGGAGCAGGTAAAGGCTTTTCAACTAACATCATGGAAGAAGATGTAATTGAAGGCTTTAGACTTAGATTCTTACAACACATATTACCTCACTATAGTAATTTACAAATCATTAAACTTGCATCAAACCGTCAAACTATTGACCCTACCTTAGATAGCACACAAGCTAATGACCTGGTACAAAAGGAGTATGACGCTTTAGGTACTTTAGCTTTCAGTTTCGATAGTGGCACAGCACCAGCTGTTAAACAGATGAGACAGAAATTGCTAATGGCAAATGCTGGTTCTATGAATTTAGAGCTAGATGAAGTAGGCTCTAACTTAACTGCTAATGTAGAAATGTTGAATACTTTCCTAGAATTATACGATGTAGGTAAAGTTAAACAAAAACTAACTAAAAACACTAAAGAGAATACTCGTGGTGAAGAGTTAATGGGTAAAACGCCCACTAACATGATGTTATTCGGTACACCTACTAAGCTACTAGATGGTAGCCGTGTAGAGGAAGAATTTAAACAAATGCTTGAAACTGGTTATGCCAGAAGAATGTTATTTGGTTTTGAATCAACAATAAGTACAGGTAAAAGTCAAACAGCTGAAGAGTTGTACAATGCGTTAACCTGTACAAATGTAGATACAAATATTAAACGTATTGAAAAACTAATATCTAATCTAGCTGATATAAATAAGTTCAACACTGTGCTTACATTAAGTAAAGACGATACTATCCATTTACTTAAATATAAAATCATGTGTGAAAAAGCATCAGAAGACCTAAAAGCTCATGAAGATACTAAGAAAGCTGAACTAGCACATAGATATTACAAAGCATTAAAGCTTGCAGGTGCATACGCGTTTGTTGAAGGAAGTAAAACAATCACAAGGATACACCTAGACAGTGCTATTCAACTATGTGAAGACTCAGGTGAGCACTTTAACCGTGTTATCTGTAAAGAAGGCGCATATGCCCGCTTAGCACGATATATTGCTGAGATAGGTAAAGAGGTCACTCAAGTAGATTTAATTGAAGAACTACCCTTCTACAAAGGCTCAGAGTCACAAAAGAAAGACTTACTGAAACTTGCAGTAGCTTGGGGGTATAAAAATAATATTATTATCCGTAGAACTTACGTAGATGATATTGAATTTTTATCAGGTGAATCATTAAAAGAAACTGATATTAATAAACTTCAAGTAGCTTACAGTAATGATATTACTGAGGGCTTTGAGCTTAACACTACTGACTTCGGACAGTTACATAAGCTAACAGGTGCTAAGGATATGCATTACACAGCACACACCTTCATAGGTAATTATCGCTCAGGTGATAAAGCAATCCCAGGATTTGATTTATTAATCCTAGATATTGATGGTGGGTGTAGTTTAAACAGTGCTAAAGAACTCTTAAGTGATTTCAGATGTTTATTTGCAACAACTAAGCGACATACAACTGAGCATAATAGATTCCGTGTCATATTACCTATGTCACACTATCTTAAACTAACACCTAAAGATTATTCTAAGTTTATGGAGAATGTATTTAACTGGTTACCTTTTGATTGTGACACAGCAACTAAAGACATTGCACGTAAGTGGATGTCATACGATAAAAGTCAACATCATTACAATGATGGTGAACTTATTGATGCAACATTATTTATTCCTCAAACTAAAAAAGCTAGAGAACAAGAACAAAAAATTCTTGATGCTCAAGGCATGAATAATATGGAACGTTGGTTCTCAGGAAAAATTGAAATTGGTAACAGAGCTACAATGCTTGTACGTTATGGGTTTATGTTGATGGATAATGGTTATCCTGAAGATGCTATCAGAAACATGTTAGTAGCTTTTAATGATCAAATTAAAGACCCTATTAGTCCTGAAGAAATTCATTCTAAGATAATGCCATCAATTCAGAAAAAAATCATACAAAAGGAGATTGAATAATGAACAATAATTTAGTATTGTTATGCGGTAAATCCGCAACAGGTAAATCAGCTAGTCTAGTTGATATTAAAAACCCAGAAGGAGTAATGTACTTGAACTGTGAAAACAACAAGAAGTTACCTTTCAAATCTAAGTTCCAAGAATACACAATTACTGACCCTACAGACGTACCTGATGCTATTAACTCAGTACAAGACAACGATAAGATTCATACTATCGTTATTGACAGTCTCACATACCTAATGGATATGTTTGAGAGTACTAAAGTCTTAACTTCATCTAACACAATGAAAGCTTGGGGTAGTTATGCACAGTTCCTAAAGAACTTAATGGCACAGAATGTAGCCAACTCTAATAAGAACATCATCTTCATTGCTCATACGTCTGACGTATTCAATGAAGCAGAGATGGTAAATGAGACTATGGTTAAAGTTAAAGGCTCTTTAATGAACACAGGTGTTGAGAGCTTCTTCAGTACTGTTATTGCGTGTAAAAAACTACCACTTAAGAACATCGAAACTTCAAAATCTAAGATGCTCAATATTAACGAAGAAGAGGAGTTATTAGGTTTTAAATATGTCTATCAGACTAGACTAACTAAAGACACTGTAAACGAGCGTATTCGAAGCCCTATGCGTATGTGGGACATCAAGGAAACATTCATTGATAATAATCTACAACATGTATTAGATAAGTTACATGATTACTACGATGCGTAAGCTAAATAA
>Ga0209775_1001431_pt1 | contig 11187 bp, 13 predicted proteins | sample SaaInlV_135m_DNA_FD_184661 | JGI IMG/M metagenome (GOLD analysis project Ga0209775, IMG submission 184661) | Marine microbial communities from expanding oxygen minimum zones in the Saanich Inlet - SI072_LV_135m_DNA (SPAdes) (version 2) | ecosystem: Environmental > Aquatic > Marine > Intertidal... | reverse complement strand
GCTAATGGCACCATAGATGACTCTGCTTTTATTCAAGGAATTCAATATTTAATTAAAGAAGGAATTATGAGGGTTCAATAATAGATTTTTAAATAAATTTTGAGAGAGATAAACATGAAAGACATCAATGACATAATGCCAAAAGTACCTAACATGAAATGGGGTGCGCTAATGAATAAACCTCCAACTAATGAAAAATTTAAAGAAATGAATAAAATTTTTCCAGATAATGGTAAATGGCATACTGTATTTGAAGAAAAAAATGCAATTACAATTGATGGAAAAGAAGTTTTGAAGAAAGATCCAAACAAGTGGACATAGATTGAAAAATTTATTATTAATTTTATTTTTAATATTTTCTTGTGGATTTATAATTAATTTTAATGATGCATATGGTCATGGTGTTGGAAGTGAAATATTTCCACCAGTTGAATTAAATGGTAAACTTGTAAGTGTAGAAGTTTCATCTTCAACAAAAGATGATATAGAAAATGATGATCAACAAATTTCAATCTCTTTAATTGATTTTGATTCTAAAATTACATTACGCGATGTTACATTTTTAATTAAATCAGAACGTGGTGAACAATTTCTTTTTGAAAAAGAATTTAAAGCTGATAATGGGTTTCTAGTTTTTAATTTTGTATCTGAAGATACTGATTCAATTATTATTGATGAAAAAGATAGTGGTGAAGATTTTTTTGGTTCATTATTAGGTCTTGAAAGTAGACTAATTGACGTTAAAGGACCAAAACTTAGTGAAGGAGGATTATACAAATTGGACATTAGTATAATTACGGCTAATGGATATTCTGAAAAATTAGAAATACCTCTTGTTTTCAACGCAGGAATTTCTATTGCACAGACAACTACTCACGAGTTTATTGAACCAGATTTTGGTAATCAAAATATTCAAGTAGTCACATATTATGATGAAATTTCTAATTTTCAATATGAACCAGAACTAAAACAAATTAGTTATTTTATGCCATTTGAATGGACTCTAAACAACATAAATCAAACAACAGTTGTACATCAAGAAATTAATATTCCAAAAGAATTTGGTGCGTTACTTTTATCTGGATTTTCAATGTCTGTAAATGGAATTGAATTATCTAATGATATAGTAAATGTAGATGATTTTTTTACTGAAAGTCGTGTTGTTCATTTTATAATTTATCAAAAAGAATTACTAAATATTTTTGAAAATAGTTCAAATCTAAACGGAATGAATTTTATAATTACTCCAGATCGTGATTATACTCATTTAAGTTCAGTTACAGATAATGGACAATTTAGAATTCTTGTTTCTTGGGAACCTGAAATTCTTGAATCTAATTCAGATGCAAAAATTATTTTTGATGTTACAGATATTTTTTTAAAAAATAAACCTGTTTCTACAAATTATGAATTTTCTATAACTCAAAATGATCGATTACTTTTTGAACAAAGTGGAATTAGCACTGATTCTAAAATTGAGCATAATGTTGTAAATTTTGTTATACCGGATAATTTATCTGGAATTGTCAATCTTAATTTTAATAATTTAGATAGTAATGAGTTTGCGACAACTAGCATTCCTATTGTAATTCATCAAAATAAAATTAATGATTCTCTTTTAATTCCTGATTGGATTCGTGATGATGCATTATTGTGGTCTGAAGAAAAAATTATTGATAATAAATTCACTGATATAATTCATTATTTAATTAAAAATGAAATTATTATGATTCCTGAAAATCAATCAAATATCATAGAAGTCAAGAAAATACCTTCATGGATTAGAACTACTGCAGGCTGGTGGGTAGATGACCAAATAGATGATAAAACATTTGTTGAAAGTCTTGAATTTTTGGTTAAAAAAAGTATAATTCCAATTTAATTCATATTTGTTCGAAGTTTGGACCAGTTCAGTTTAAATTCAAATAATTAAATAATTTGATCACATTGTTTAGGGCTGAAAATATACTTGAAAGAAAATCAACATTGTTTTCTGTTGTAGTTACCGGAGTAATTGCAATTCTAGCTTTACCAATAATTATTCCACATCTGTTACATGGTTATCATTTAGCTCACATCTTTTTACATATTGGTGGAATCACACTTGCAGTCTTTATTGCCACACTTGCATTAGCTGCATATTTTAGATTAAGAACAAAACGACTTTTACTTAGTGCAATTGCATTTACTACTTTTATTGGAGCTGAATCGGTTTTACTTCTTGATAGTACATGGCCAAATATTTATGATATTGGATTGATGCCATTAAATGAGGTTGGACATTTATTGACTTTTATTACATTAGGATTATTGGCTTTAGGAGTTTTTAGAAATGATTGATAGAACTCAAAAATTACAAACATTAATCGATGATAATCCTGGAATTCGATTTCGTGAAATTATGCGTTCATCTGGATTAAAAAATGGTGTACTATCTTATTATCTAAAAAAATTAGAATCTACTGGTGTTGTTAAAGTTGTTCGTGGTCCAAGACAAGTTAGATTTTATTCTCCAGACATTACAGAAGAAGAATCAACTGTTATCACAGCTTTAAGAAAAGAAACTCCACGTGCTTTGTTACTTGCACTAATCAAAGAAGATGGATTAGAATTTTCTCAATTAGTAAAAGAAGTTAAAAAATCTCCATCAACTGTTTCACTTTATCTTTCACAAATTGTTGCTGATGGATTAGTTGAAATTAAATTTGTTGAATTGAAAAAAAGATATCATATTAAAGTAAGAGAGATTATGGATAAATTAATTGAAGAACATAGACCAGGATCACTTGATAAACCTACATCTGGATTTGAAGATATCATCAACTCCTTCTAAAATTTTAAAATCAAATTATTTCTTATTAGCACTAGGAGTGTTTGTATGTCTAAGTGTTACTGCTCAATCTTCTTTTGCAGAGGTAACTATTCCAAGTCATGAATATGTTTCATATTTTGATTCTAATGGAATCTATACAGTAATTGGTAATGTAAAAAATGATCTTGATTATGCAATAGTTCCAACAGTTACTGTTCATGTAGAAAACAATTCTCAAATATTTTCTAAAACTATTCAACATGTACCTTTAGCTTCTGGTACTGAAATTCCTTTTAAAATAAAATTTTTTGAAGTATTAGATAATCCTATTTTGTTACCTGCAGAGTTATCTTTTGAAAGAACTTTTGCTGAAGAACTTCCAATTGTTGTTCTTTATGATGAAACTTTGATTACATATGATGATGGACATCTTACTGGTAGAATTCAAAATAATGGTGATACAACTATTTACAATCCAAAAGTTTTTGCAGTAATTCATGGATATGAAAAAGTTTTAGATGTTGGACAAAATATGCAAGCTATTGAAAAAATAGAACCTGGAGAAATTGTTGATTTCTCAATGCATCCTGATCCATCTATCACTGATGATGTTTATTACTATAGTTGCTTTGGAACAATGGATACAACTGTAGTTCCAGGAACTGCCAAAAAAGCTGGTGGTAATTTTGATTTTAGATTTGATTCACCAGGAACATATTATCATGATCCTGTTTTTGATGATTCCGGTACAACAATGAGTATTATTGGTTACAATAGTTTCCCAATGGATGGATATGCAAATTTTGAATTTCTTCCAATTTCTGGAAATGAGAAATTTGATGTTACATTGGATGGTGAGCCTGTTGAATTTATCCAAAGTATAGATCAAATGGGTTCGTGGCATGTTGCCTTTACTATAGATCCACTAAAACAAGGTACTTGGGAAATTTCTGGATTTGAAAAAGGATTACCGCCTGATTTACCAAAAATTCCAATTTGGATTAAACAAAGTGGGGATTGGTGGTCAACTGATCAAATTGCAGATTCAGAATTTCTTGAAGGAATTAAATTCTTAATTGAAAAACAAGTTATTGAAATTCCTCTATTAGAAATGTCATCAGAAAGTGAATGGAGAATCCCAACATGGTCAAAAACTGTAGTTGGTTGGTGGTATGAAGATAAAATTACTGATGATGAATTTTTAAGTATAATTAAAAATCTTGTAGAAAGAGAAATTATTGTTGTTTAATGACTTTATTATTTGAATAATGTTATTATACAAATTTTAATCAAATAGATTATCTATGCTACCATTACGTGATGAAAATCCCCATCCTCCTGGATTCAAACCTAAAGTAACTATTGGATTAATTATTGCAAATGTAATTGTATTTTTCTTAGAAGTTTTATACACTGGACAATTTTTTGATTTTTCAAATCAAAATGCATTTGTTATGTTTTACAATTGGGGTGCTGTTCCAGGTTGTATCACAGGACAATTCAGTGGAGTGGATATAGGTGGAACTATACAAAATTGTCCAGCATTTCCTGAACTTACATTATTAACATCTACATTCATGCATGGGGGTTTACTTCATCTTGGTGGAAATTTATTATTTTTATGGATATTTGGTGACAATATTGAATTAAAATTTGGAAAAATTAAATTTTTAGGAATTTATCTTGCATGGGGAGTTGTTGCTGGATTAGTTCATATTTTTGGTGATATTTCAAGTGCTACACCTGCAGTTGGTGCATCTGGTGCAATCTCTGGTGTACTAGGTGCTTATTTGATAATTTTTCCAAAAACTAGAATTCAGACCTTTATGATGTTAGGATTTTTCTGGAGAATGATGCATATTCAGGCACGATGGTTCTTACCCTTTTGGTTAGTTTTTCAAAATTTACTTCCATTCTTTGTGGGTGGATTTGGTGTAGCAGGAGGAGGTGTGGCATATCTTGCTCATATTGGTGGTTTTGCAATAGGTATAGCAACTGGATACCTGTATAAGAAAATGAATAGATCTGATTTTACATATGGAACAAGATATGGTTATGGATCAGACTATAGATAACAATAATTGAAAGAATAAATTCTACAAAAATTAAAAATTTTCATGCCGTTGATAACAGTATCAATGTATCCTGGTAGAACACAGGAACAAAAAGAGGAATATGCAAAAGCAATTACAAAATCCGCCGTAGAAATTCTGAAAACAAAAGAAAGTCACGTTATTGTTGTTTTTGAAGATAATCCTAAAGAAAATTGGTTTTTAGCAGGAAACCAACTTTGATTTTCTTTTTCTTGTAAACTACTTTATCTTTTTATCCTCATCAATATATTCAATTTTATGAAAGTTGCAATAGTACAATTCAAAGCATCACCTAACAAAGAAGAAAATCTTAAAAAAATAATTTCATATATTTCAAAAGCATCTTCTAAAAATGCAACACTCTGTGCATTCCCTGAATTTATGATGCTATATACAAAATCATCTCAAACTGCTAAAGAACTTACAAGTTTATCTGAAACAATTAATGGAAATTTTATTTTAACTATTGCAAAAGCAGCAAAAGAAAATCATATTCAAGTTGTTGGTTCATTTTATGAAAAAAGTAAAAAGAATAATCGTGTTTATGATACTTCATTTGTAATTAATCATTTAGGTAAAGTAATCTCTACTTATCGTAAAATTCATCTTTATGATGCATTAGGATTCAAAGAATCTGATAAAATGATTCCAGGTTCAAAAATTGCAAAGCCTGTAGATACATCAATTGGAAAAATTGGCATGATGATTTGTTATGACTTGAGATTTCCAGAAATGTCACGAGCTCTTGCTCTTGCAGGCTCTGAAGTTTTAATTGCACCTTCTGCTTGGGTTAAAGGTCCTATGAAAGAAGAACATTGGATTACAATTAACAAGACACGAGCAATTGAAAATGGATGTTACGTTATTGCACCTGATCAAGTTGGAAATATTTATTGTGGAAGAAGTTTGGTTGTTGATCCATATGGAAAAGTTTTACTTGATATGAAAAAGAAACAAGGAATTAGTTTTGTTAATATTGATTTAAAGAAAGTAAAAGAAATACGTAAAATTTTACCATTACTAAAAAATAGAAGAGCAGATACTTATTCTACTTTGAAGGTTTAACTATTCTACTTTTACAATTAAAATTTGCACATTGATGAGTCCATTTTTGATTTCTTGAATAACGAAAAATTATGATTGGCCATTTACAAATATCACATGGTTTTTTTGTTGCTCGCATTCTTGCTTTTTGTAATAATGGTGATGATGCCTTACACCCATCATAAAAATTAGAACAACCCATGAAACGTTTTCGAGTGGTTCTTGATCTAATGACCATCAATTCACCTACTTTACACTCTGGACATCGAACTAGTCCTTTTTTTGGAGAATTTGTTCCAAGAATAAGGTATTTTCTTTCTTTTGAGGACCATGAAAGAAATCCATTACTATCTAAATATTGAACTATTTCCTTTTTGAAAATTTCTGTTTTTGATTTTGTAGTTTTTATTATATGTCTGGCAGTAATTTTTTTAATTTGAACTGTTTTGAGTTTGCTTTTTCTTCTTGGCATTTTATGGTGATCAATTTACTAAAACGATTTTTATAGGGAATTGGGTCAGTGAGATTTGTGGAAAAGGTTTGTGTTCTTGGGGCTGGTAGCACCAAATATGGAAAATTAGCAGATAGTATTGCAGATATTACTACTCAGGCATCAGTTGCAGCCATAAAAAGTGCAGGAATTGAGCCTAAAGAAATTGGAGCATCTTACATTTCTAACGTTTTTGGAATTGCAGATAAGCAGGTACACATTGGTCCTGTCTTGATGAGTAGATTAGGAATTCCAGATAAACCATCATTAACTATTGAATCAGCTTGTGGAAGTGGTTCTGTATCATTTAGAGAAGCCTATGCAAATATCGCAGCAGGATTTTATGATTGTCTAATTGCAACTGGTGTTGAAAAAGTAACTCACACTGGAACTGAATGGACAACTACATACTTTGCATATTGTTCAGATTTCTTTTATGAAGGTCAAGCTGGTGCATCATTTCCAGGATTGTTTGCATCAATGGCAAGAGCTTATTTGACAGAGTTTGATGCAACTGAAGAAGACTTTGCAGCAGTTGCAGTAAAAAATCATGATAATGGTGTACTTAATCCAAAAGCCCATATGCAGAAAAAAATTACAGTTGACGATGTAATGAACTCCGCAGTAGTTGCTAGTCCTCTAAAACTTTATGATTGCTGTCCATTTTCTGATGGTGCAAGTTCTGTAATTTTATGTTCTGAAAAATTTGCAAAAGCACACGGTGGTGATTATATTGAAGTAACTGGATCTGGCAGAGGTGGTTCACCTGCTGCATTACAAGGACGAGAACAAATGACAACTATCCCAAGTACAAAGATTGCATCAGAAGCTGCATACAAGATGGCAGGTATTACTGCAAAAGATGTAGACTTTGCAGAAGTACATGATTGTTTTACAATTGCAGAAGTTGTTGACACTGAAGATTTAGGTTTCTTTGATAAGGGACAAGGTATACAAGCTATTCGTGAAGGTAGAACAAAATTAAATTCTGATATATCAATTAACCCATCAGGTGGTCTTAAATCAAAAGGACATCCAATCGGTGCAACTGGAATTGGACAAGTAGTTGAAGTATATGATCAATTAACTGGTCAAGCTGGTGCAAGAACTGTTAAAGATGCTAAAGTTGGTTTAACTCATAATTTTGGTGCAACTGGCGCAAGTTGTGCTGTTCACGTATTCCAGAGTGTGTAAAATGTCTGTTGAAGAACAAGTTAAAGAAAATGCTAAACAAGGTAAATTATTAACTCACAAGTGTACAAAGTGTGGTTTTCTTCACTTGTCTACAGCTTACTATTGCCTAAAATGCGGTAGTGAAGGATTTGAGGATGTTTTATTGGAGGGAACAGGCACAGTTGCTACATACACAATCATTACAGTCGCTCCTGCAGGCTTTGAGAAATATACGCCATATGCTTTTGTGGTGATGAATTTGGATAATTCTGATTTGAGAATATCTGGATTTATGGCAGATATTGCAACTCCTGCAGATTTACCAGTTGGTATAAGAGCCAAAATTACCGGTTTTGATGAACGCGGAATTATTGTTGAAAAACAGTAAAAAAATTTATTTGAATTATTAAAAAAAATCATAATAGATTTTTAATACTTTTGAAAATCTCATTATTTTATGTCTGTAGAAATAACTTGTGGAAAATGTGGTGAAAAGATCACTAACATGAAAATGTTAAAATCATTAAAAGATGTCTTGAATCATACTAATGGTAAATGTCCATCTTGTGGACAAAAACTTTCTACATCTGAATTTTCACTTGATGTTGAAGAAAAATGATCATAACATGATCATTTTTATTAATATTTTATAAAATTTTTTATTTTTTTATTATATTTTAAAAATTTATTTCAGTCATAAGTCTTATTTACTCCATAACTTAGATCTAGTCATGACAATGAATGAAGAAGAATTAGAAATGGATATGGATTTAGATTCTGATGATGGCAATGATCTAGATGCTGATTTAGATTCTGATATCGACGACGACTCTGATCCAAAACGTGGTGGAATTTTACAATCTACATCCAAACGTGTTAGAATGATCTTCTCTGTTATGGCTAGTCCTAATAGAATTGATATTCTTCGAATTTTAAATTCAAAAGGACCATTAACTTATTCTGAACTTAAATCACTAGCAGGATTTAAATCTAAAAAAGAAAGTGGTAAATTTGCATATCACTTAAGAAAATTACTTAGACAATCACTTGTTGCACTTAACAAATCTGAAAGACGTTATACTATCACTAATCTTGGAAAACTTGTTTTAAGTTTAGCCAGACAAATTGAAGAAAGATCAATTATTGAAAGTGGTAAAATGTATGTTAGAACATCCGGCGAATCTATTGAAGAATTCAATTCTCATAAAATAATTCAATCATTAGTTCGTGAGGGCAGTTTACCCCTAGAATTAGCCCAAAAAATTACTGAAGAAGTTGAAAATAGAATTTACAAGTATCAAACTACCTATCTTACAGGCGCAGTTATTAGAGATATGGTAAATTCAGTTCTTTTAGAGCATGGTCATGAAGAATATCGAAATAAACTTGCACGACTAGGTATGCCTGTTTATGATGTTCAAGAAATGGTTTCTAATCTAGATGATGTTGATAATGGTGCTGAAGGTATTTTGTTTAATGCAGGACAAAGAATATTTGCTGAACATCTACTAACCAATGTTTTACCAAAAGATGTAGCTGATTCTCATTTATCTGGAGACTTACATATTTCAAATCCTGGAGTTTGGTCTATGATTCCTGATACCATATTTGTTAATGTTAAAGAATTAATTGATGATGGAATTGATCTTGGTGGCAAATATCTTGATGTATCAAGAATTACTCCATCAAAACAACTTGATGAAATTACGAGTTCTTTATCTATAATTATTTCACTTCTTTCAAAAGAAGCTTCACAAGAGATTGTACTTGATGGATTGGTTACATTATTTAATAAACATTCAAAGTCTCTTTCAGAACTTGAACAAAAATTAACTAATGCATTTGCAACTGCTTCTACTACTAAATATAATAAAATTAGTACAAATATCTCAATTAGATTACAATTAGGAACTGATACAAAAATAATTAATTCTATTATTAATGCCTACAAAAATTATCTAACTATAACACCAATACCAAAAATTGGTTTGATAATTGATAATGAAAAAGGAAAGATAACTGATGTTTCACAATCAATATCTGAAATATTATTACTAGGTGGAAAAGTAATGATTGCTAAAGGTCAAATATCTAGTAACGGTGTTACAAGTGGATCTACAAAATCTACTACTCCCCTTGCAATTACTTTACAATCTGTTTCAATAAATCTTCCAAGATTGGCATTTGAATCAAACAAGGATGAAACTTACTTTAGAGCAAGATTAGCATTATTGATGAAGCCAGCATTAGATTCAATGGCATTAAGAAAGAAAGAAATTTCAGATTTGACTAGAAGAGGATTAAACCCGATATTGGCTAAAAATACTCAATATATGCAAAAAAGCTCTGTTTCACTAGTTATCAATTTAGTGGGTCTTAAGGAATCTGTCTTTAACATATTAGGATTCAAGGATAACAAAGATGGTCGTGCTGTTCTTCATAAAGTAATTCAAACTGCCGTTGATGTTGGAGCTAAAAAAGGCAAAGAATTAGGCGATAATGTGACTATTTGTATGACTGATACAGAGGGGTCAACTCGTTTTGCAACATTAGATGGTGAAAAATATGGTAAAAACTCTAGTCTTAATTCCATGGAAAGTGATTTCTATTCTCAGGGTACTGTAATCAATTCTTCAGAAATTCATGATTATACTAACAAGACTGAAGTTATCTCTGAATCTAATAAACTCTCAAAATTACTTAATGGTGGATTACTAATTACATTGGATATTGATAAGGATCTTAAAGTTGATGAAATTAAAAAATCCATTGAAAAGACTACCGAACTAGTACCATCATTTAAACTTGTTAGACAAACTTCTATCTGCGGTGAATGTGGATTTAAAGATCAACCATTTGAAGACAAATGTCCAAAATGTAAATCTCCATACATCGTCTAGTTTTTTAAATTCTATCTAGTAGATTATAATTCAATGCGATCATCGTGATCAGAATATACATCATGCTTTCATAATTATTAAAATATTTGTTTTGGTATGTTGATTAGTACGATACTCGTATTAAATATTTTTTAATTTAATGCACTCCAACACACATAGTACCGTTATCAAATTGGTTTGACTAAAATTAAAAATTTATTCCATTGAAAGTTTATAGATACTACTATTCTTACTAACGTGTAGGTATTATTATGGATAATTCACAAATAGAAAATACGATCAATGAGATCCGTAAACGTAATGGTACAGTCACAACTTTTGATTTAGATAAAATTTCAAATGCTATATTTCAGGCATTAGCAGCTACCTCTAAAGCCGATCGTGGTGTTGCAGATAAACTAGCAGGAGAAGTGCTTGACAAACTTGTTGAACAAGGATTTACTAGTGATAAAGCACCTACAGTAGAAGATATTCAAGATATTGTAGAATCAACTTTAATTGATAGTGGTAACAGTGATATCGCTAAATCTTACATAGTCTATAGACACGAAAGACGAAAACTAAGAGATGAGAAAATGAGAGTTTTGAATATAAAAGCTCTTGATCCAGTTTCTAAGAAGTTTGATCTTAATTGTTTGAGAGTTTTAGCCTCAAGATATCTATTTAGAAATTCAA
>Ga0209775_1001419_pt1 | contig 11215 bp, 9 predicted proteins | sample SaaInlV_135m_DNA_FD_184661 | JGI IMG/M metagenome (GOLD analysis project Ga0209775, IMG submission 184661) | Marine microbial communities from expanding oxygen minimum zones in the Saanich Inlet - SI072_LV_135m_DNA (SPAdes) (version 2) | ecosystem: Environmental > Aquatic > Marine > Intertidal... | reverse complement strand
CGTATTCGTGGGCGTGGTTGATGAATTTGACTGCATGAGTATCGACCCAATTGCTAAAACGCTCTTGGAGAGTGGGTGTCATAGTAGCTTGTGAAAGAGAAGCACACAATGTGACGGAGAGGATTAAAAACACTTTGCTAAGCATTTAATGTATACTCAATATAATATTCTTTGTCTAAGTCCATTTGCCCATATACAGTCTATATATCCATCACATACAGTTTATGCAGCCACTATCTCCACAGTTGTGTTTGTACTTAGTGCAACGATCTTTTCCAATACCGATACCTTTATTTCAGGAAGAGCTGCATGCGCTTCCCAAAAGTACCTGCAGAATGCCCATGTGAATTCGCAATACTCTGGATAATACTCGGGACACGTTTTCAGAAGACGCGAATACAATTTATGGGGAAGAAGTGTCAGACTCTTGGGTGGTAATACATAACACAGTTGTACATATTGTGACACGGGTGGTGTGTCGTTGTCAGCGATGAACTGGGTATCAAAGTATGGGATGTGGCGCAACAGATCTTGTAGAAGAGGTGGGTACTGGTATTTGTAGCTCCATCCCCAATCGGGGCACGCGGTTGTATAGTATCCGAATGTCCATTCCAGTCCTTCTAAATAGTTCTGGCATATCTGTCGCACACGTTCGTCGTCGGGTTCTGTATGGAACAGGGTTGTATAATACTTGTGTCGCCACGCGTCGTCGTCGGGATCTAAGTGCTTCTCCACTGTGCGTTCGTAGCATGGTATGCTCTGAAACTTGTCGTATTTCAGCTCGGGGGTAGATACGTCTTGATGTGCGTACCGTTTTTCTCGCTTGGCTCTAAGAACAAGCTCGGTACGGATATACTCCTTCTCGCAACCCGCTAAAGAAGCGAGTACGGTGCGCAAGTTCTTCCATATGATTTTTCCTGGTTTATCTGCGGTCGGACCGACAACGATACATTTGTTAGCAGTCTTCCCTAAAGTGCTGCGGTAATGCGAGAGGAGCTTATCGATGCCTCCTGTGCGAATGTTGAGTGCAGGGAAGTGGGGTAGGAAATCGTTACCTAGGAAGAAGCAGAGGAAGATGTAGTCGCGGAGACGCCCGTCCTGTTGTTGTTGCTGTGGTTGTTCTAGTCCATCCATCATATCCCCTACGATGTTCTTCGCCAGTTGTGGAATGTCTAGTAGGTAGCTTTGTTCTGGTTCCAAGTCTGCGTTGATTGATTTGATGAACTCAGGGGTTTCACGAAACAGGTAGATATTGCTACATAGGGGGAGATGGTTGATGGCCAACATGATCAAATCGGCGTCTAGGCCGTATACGACCGTGTTCTGTGTCGAGTGTTCGGTTGCGTGGTCGCGAATATGTTGAAAAATCTTGTGTTCGCCTTCGCCCGCGTCGTCGGTGGTAGAGACGATGATTGTGGGTTGAATGATCAGATTCTCAAAGTGTTCAACGATTTCTGTATTCAGCTGCTTCATGAAACTGGTACCTGGTGTGATGGCTGCAGTGCTCCACTTCTCCTCTGTCTTCCCAAACAACTCATTTGTGATATTCGCCTGAAACCACGATTTGTATCTGCGTGTGCGCTGCTGGTCTAGTTTCGCCATGGGTGCCACGCCGTCAAATGCGATGATGATCGTATTGGAAGGGTTTATCTCCACGATGTACTCATTTATCTTCACTATTACTTTTTGAATCATATATTTAGCGATATCCCCTTTCTTCTCTTCGTCGGTCATGCCATAAAACGAATCGTATATGATGGAGTTGCAGTCCATATACAGGTTGTGTATTATGGTAGTTGTCCCACTAAGATACTTTTGTAGTATCTCGGGATGGTTCTTTACGATGTATGAAAAATAACTTGGAATGCCCATAGATACTTTGTGTTCTTATTAGGTGGTTATAACTACTGTATGGTATGCGCACACGCATCTATATCGTTATCACATGTACTATGTGCTATGCACATTTGTGTACAAATATTTAATGTTCAGTATTATCATGGAGAAAAACTTTACAGAAGATGTTCTGTATTTAGGTATACGAAAGATAGACGGATATTATGATTTGTATGCACTTATTATGCCGTTTATTAACGAAATACTTAATCTGTTAACAATCACTATTTTCAAACCACGGTTTAATATTGAGTTGTATCCAGAAACTCCTGAAACAAGAAAGGAAGAGTTTTTGAAAACGTTTATAGATATGCTAGCCATTACGGGTATCGCTGCAAACGCATCTAAGTATGGACTACTCTATGGTCGTGAAATCGGTATGCTAAAGGGAACATTATATGCATTCTTCACCTTTTTCATTCCAAATATGTTCCTGGCAACGGTATTGCGATATAAATCCAATGTTACCAATATTGTGGTCGGAATCATATTTATTTACTTATTGGATCTGACTGTAAACGCTCTGACGTATTTGTACATGGATTATATGTCCAAGAACGATAGTAAAGAAAGTGACACGGATACGTCTTCTGATGAAAACACCAAATTGAAAACCAATTGAGCTGACTGATTACGTGGTATGTATATATGTATGTATGTATGTACGGATAAACGCATATGCGTGTGTGTGCGTCATTGATAAAATATGTATACCTATATTACGTATTAGGCGGGCTAGTATATTAAGATGTCAATCCATACAATGAACGTTGGTACGAATATCGTTCATCAGTGCCCAGATAGCCATTTCGGTAGTACCAGCAACAATATCACAATCAGTCCCAGCACCAGTAGTGGTACGATTAACCAAGACGATATACGGCATTCACTCACATGTATATTGAATCGGTTTACTGAGATTATTCAGCGAACGTACATATACGCATGCGACAATAAAAAAAAGAAGATCGTTAAAGGACATGATATGAAAATATGCGTCGGCGAGCTGCGCGCCACACGGAAGACGGGTATGACAATATATACCGATCTTCAACAAATAAAGGACGGCGAATACGATGGTGTCATTTCTGGCATACAAACCATGAATATGTCGTTGTCAAACATTGTCAAAAGATGGGGAACGTCGCGCTTCATAGATTTTCTCTACGTGTGTTTTGGTAAGGATTATCGGACATCCATATTGAATAATGTGGATGCCGATCTGATAGTCCTACTAGAGTCTCAGTTTCATCCCTTGCGCTACACCATGATCGACATAGCCGACGTATCCTCCATAAAAAACAAGCCGAGAATGGACGATTTGGGCGACGAATATACAGTGATGAACATCATTGCCGATGGGAAAACGTTTGATGGTTTCAATGTATCGTCTCGTTATGGCGAGTCGATGCATACCCAAGTCAATGGGATGGTCGTCTATATAAAGAACCCCAAGAAGAAAACTGCCATGTTTGTGACGGGTGTCATGGACGACATGGATATTGACCTCGTAAATAGCGCACATATAAATGATAAGTATATGCATTGTATATCAGCAATCCCTCCTGAAATAGATGAAACAAGTTTCATAAACTTCTTGCAGTGCATGAACGCGAAACAGTGGATCGTATACAATGCGCCAGCGGATATGTATGCCGCCTATATTGGAGGGTTTATCAATCTGAAGATGTTTAAACGCCAATCGCTCGTCGCCATGTCAAACGAGTTCGTCTCACGATCACTGATATCGAAGCGGGATATAATACTATTTTTGCTTTTGACCGCGAAAATGGGCCGAGGAACGAACCGATATATTGCTTATTTTTTATACGATTTAATGACGGTTGAGACTGCACCTGATAACGGTCGTTCAGATAATGTGTCGTCTGACACAAGCGAACAAACTGAACTTCTTGATAACTTCACTTGGAAAATGCATGAATTGTTCAACTATGCCATTGTGGATACCGCTACGTACATGAAAAAGGTTGGGAAGCTAGACTCTTCCAAAATAAATATGGAACAACAGATCTGTCTCATGCGAGCGAGCGACAGTGTCAAGGAAAAGGCGACCACTAAGCTGCGCGAAGTCAAGTCAAAGTCAGACGACAATGGTTCGAAGGCTCGTCAGTACCTTGATGGACTCTTGAAAATTCCATTTGGAATCATCCGCCGTGAAGCCGTGATGGATATTGGGGATAATATAAAAGTTCTCTTTGGAGAAATCATGTCGTCGTCGCCCAGCCTGACGTCGATGGTCCCTGTGAATGCGACTGGTCAGAAGAACATGAATCTGATGGAAATTCGTCACATGATACATAATTTTATGGAGACTGACGACACTGGGTTGGGTCGTGTGGCGATGGTGGAAGATCTGACTGCATGTTTGAAGAAGATGAATAAGAAGTCTGTCGTGACCTTTTACGAAACGACGTGTACGAGTGCTTGTACGGTTTTTGGAACACCAAAGGCGAACAAGCTCCAACTCATCGAAGGGATTATCTCAACCCTTGCTACAACAGAAGCAACTGACGTCCCATCAACTGCACTCGTCAGTGCGCACCGACGCCTGAACAAGACGCATGCGCGCACCGCATCCGATATGGACAAAGTACTAAAAATGTTTGTATCAATTTCTACATATATGACCAGTGTGTCGGATACATTGAACAAGGCCGTGTACGGGCATGATGCGGCTAAGGCGCAGATCATGCGCGTCGTCGGTCAGTGGATATCGGGCGATCAGGTAGGTCACTGTTTTGGATTTGAAGGCGTCCCAGGATGTGGAAAGACGTCGTTAGCCAAGTACGGACTCGCAAACTGTCTGCGCGACGAGAACGGCGAGCCGCGCCCATTCGCTATGATTGCCATCGGTGGTGACGCGAACGGTAGCACTCTGCACGGCCATGGATACACCTACGTGGGTTCCACTTGGGGATCTATTGTACAGATCCTCATTGACAAGCAGTGCATGAACCCCATCATCTTCATTGATGAGCTCGATAAGATATCGAAGACCGAGAACGGGCGCGAGCTGGTCGGTATCCTGACCCATATGCTGGATCCCACACAGAACGACAAGTTCCAGGACAAATACTTCGCTGGCGTTGATATTGATCTGTCCAAGGTGCTCTTCGTGCTCTCGTACAACGACCCCGACCAGATTGATCGGATCCTGCTCGACCGAATCCATCGTGTGAAATTCGCACACCTCTCTATGGACGACAAGATTCATATCGCGCGCAACTATACCTTGCCCGAGATCTACGCCGACGTAGGACTGACAGGATCGGTGGATATACCCGACGAAGTAGTAAGATTTATCGTGGACAACTACACATGTGAAGCGGGTATCCGAAAACTGAAGGAGAAGCTGTTCGAGATTGTGACTGAACTGAACCTGGATATGTTGACGGGGACACAACCTATCACGTGTCCCATCACAGTAACCTTGGACGACGTGCAACACAAGCACTTCAAGGACTATGCACCCGTCATAGTGACACAAGTTCCGACAGAGTCTCGTGTCGGGTACGCCACGGGAATGTGGGCGAACTCCCAGGGCCAGGGCGGCGCGCTTCCTATAGAAGCCAATTTTTACCCTGGTGGGGAGTTCATGCGCATGAAGCTGACGGGACAGCAGGGCGACGTCATGCAGGAGTCAATGAACATCGCTATGACGTTGGCATACCGTCTCACTTCCAAGTCACGCATCGACGAACTGTCAAAACTCTACAACACCGATGTCAAGTACGGCGTCCATGTTAATGCACCAGGGGGAAGCGCCAAGGACGGGCCGTCAGCGGGTGGATGCATCACTGTCATCGTATTTAGTCTGCTGAACAATCGTCCCATCCGTGCGCGCTTCGCCGCCACAGGTGAGATTCAGCTAGATGGTAAAGTCACCGCCATTGGTGGATTGGACCTGAAGATTCTGGGATCTCTGAAGGCGGGCGTCGTCGACTTCTGTTACCCAGTGGAGAACCAACGGGAGTTTGACAAGTTCTTTAAGAAGCATGGAGAGACGGATATGGTCAAGGTCGCGCGGTTCCATGCGGTGGAGACCATTGGCGAACTGATGAATCATATGCTTGAGAATGAGGTATCCAAGTAGTGTAGCAACTCACAATCCATAGTCGCGTTCGTGAAAAAAATATAACCCAGTACTATACTATACCCATGAGCCATGCTGCTACACCAATGCCTGCGCATTCCGCGGGTCTGAAAATACTGCAACCATCGAATATCCTTATTCTGCTCACATTTTACTCGCCCATTCTAGTGGCCGTCGCCGTTCTGTCATGGGGAGTCATCATGCAGAGCGTGAAGGGGTTCGTCTACCTCTTATTCATGTTAGCGATGTCGGTATTGAGAGAGTTCGCTTACGTGGCGTCGGGAAACACCGAAGCTCCAGGCGCGAACGCTGTATGTAATGCAATAAGCTTCAGCAAACATGGTAATAATACGTTCAGTACATTTATGCTGTCATTCACTATTGTGTACTTATGTATGCCGATGTTCATCAATGCTTCCGTCAACTGGATATTCGTGGGAGTATGTATTACAGGGTTCATCACTGATATGGGCGTGCGTTCTGGTGTGACTGGGTGTACATCGTCAATGAGTGCTGTGTTCCTGAATATCGTGGCAGGACTTGTACTGGCGATGGCCATCGTGGGAACCATGACTGCGAACGGTGGCGAGAAGTTCCTGTTCTTCAATGAGATTCAGAGCGATAGTGTAGTGTGTTCGCGTCCGACGAAGCAACAGTTCAAGTGTGCCGTGTACAAGAATGGAGAGTTGTTGTCGGATAATGTTGTGTAAATAGAAACGTAGAGAGAAGACACATGCGCTTGCCGATCAAAAAGGATGGTAGGTTTGAAATACTATAGTAAAACGAATGCAAATCTCAGCATATAAGATGTGTTGAGATTTGATTATAGGATTGGATTGTACTTATCTATTCGATCTATGGTAGTAGTGGTGTTGTCGTAGTACTGCGTGGTGCGAATGCCGCCCTGTTTTCCAGAAGCCATTTTTTAAATTCGCGCATGAGCAGCGTTCGCTGCATGGTGTCGGCGAGCAGTCGCACGTTCCCGCGCACGCCAAACGCCACCGCGAATGTATTATAGACCGCTGCCAGATTTTTCTCTCTGTATTGATCTAAAATCTCAATAGATGGTTCAGTACGTTTCTTGTAGCGGTTCACTGCATTGTGGAACTTATGAATAAATTCGCGCACAACCGCCTTGGACCTTAGATCGGTTCGTTGATTGGTTAGATACGTCTTTGCATGTTGTTGACATTCGGGACAGGGTAGCAGGTTACATATACGCCGAATGTATCCGAACATTTTCGGACCCGTGACAGCAAACTCAGATTCATCCAAGTGCTCAATCATAGTGTGAAATAACGCCCATGTCTGTGGTCCCCATGTATCTGTCATTATTGATTGTCCGTGTACATTAGCCGTATATTATATTAAGACAAATTGCTACATATTAATATATAAGTTTCTTCTTTCTCTCTAATTCGAACAATATACTCTCCATGAACAATATTGATTTCTATGCTGAACTATATAAGAGCGATAGTGAAGACGAATGCGACGGCGTCGCGACAACTCTCGGTGACTGTATGATAACCCATACCCCGATCCAGGGGATTGATTACGTTACATTAGAGTGCGGACACATGTTCAATTACGATGCGATATTCAACGACATCTACAACCATAAAAAACGATTTCATGCACTGGAGACATCGCGTCTTAAGGAGCAACAGATTCGGTGTCCCTACTGTCGCCATATCCAGAACAAGCTCCTGCCACATTATCCTGGGAAACGAAAGGTGTGTGGTGTGAACAGTCTTGCCGTACAGATCGGAGATCCATCTGTGAATATGCGCGATCCGAAAATGTTCTGGCACAACTATAAAAATTATGCAAAGGGATACTGTTGTTATGATATTGCTAGCGTTGATGGTGTAAAAGAAACATGTTCTATACAATCAGTCACTTGTCCCGACACCATGGTGATATACAACGACATTGATGAACGACCCTACTGCAAAAACCATACCAAGAAACAATTGAGCTTATTTTTCGCCGAGAAGGATGCGATCGTGAAGAAGGAGATAGCGAGCATGAAGAAGGAGGTCGCCGCGATCGCACGCGAGGAGAAGGCGTTGGCCAAGAAGAAAGCAAGTGTTATTGAGAAGCAGGCAACACTCCAAAACACTGCGAGTGAGTTGCGCGAATGGTATCGCGAGAAGATGTTCGCATCACAGGCCAAGAATGCTACAAAGAATGCTACAAAGAATGCACCCAAGAACGTGGTCGTATCGTCTTCTATTGATATTTCTGGGGCGAGTACAAGCAGTCCAGAACTACATCAAAAGAAGCCTGTGTCAAGATGTATTGCGATTATGTCGCGACACAAGGTGCGGTGCACAGGCAACTCTACAAGGGGGAGCACGTATTGTGCGCGACATAGTAAGATTCTGGGATGATATAAACATTGTATATATGTATATATAACAGAAGATTGAATACATCATACTACATGGAGACGAAAGAAGAACTCATAAACAGCATCAAGGGGTGGATTTCAATCGACGCCGACATTGCACGACTACAAGCTCAACTGAAGGACAAGCGAGCACTCAAGAAGCAGTTGTCCGAACAACTTGTGACCACAATGAAGACGAATCAGATCGACTGCTTCGATATCAAAGGCGGATCTATATTATATAAACGTAATGTGGTGAAAAAAACACTGACGGGGAAGGCGATGCTACCCCTATTGGAAGCCTATTTCGCTGAAAGTGAAGTAAAACCTGAGGAGCTGACCAAGTACTTGATGGACAATCGCGAAGAGAAGGTGAATGAGACCGTGCGCCGACGCGTTGATAAATAGTTGAACAAGAAGCCAAACAAGTTAGACAAAGTATACCATGTATAATCATATCATGGAGAACGACAATATTCTAGACAATAATCCTGGTACCTACACCGATTCCGAAGAAGATATAGATAACAGCATCTTCCGTATAGCCGAGCTTGTAGATAGCATTTCCTCTGGCGGCGTCGACGCCGTGCGCTACCCCATTGGCGATACCATGTATAAGGACATGCAATATCACTCTCGCCAATACCCCATCGTGAGCTTACATATATGTGCATACCAGCGCCAAGATGACATGCGGAAGCGACCATTCGTTCAGTATTTGCTGCGCCTCGAAGACAGTACTCTCGGATTTTACAATAAACCATTTTTCAATGCACAGGATGGAGACCTATACATGGAGTCCACGAAGATGTTGAAGATCCTCATGGCGCACTATAGGAAGTTCTTGACAAATGATGACATGTTTGAATACACAGGTTTTCACAAGGACGGTAACGACTTCTATGTTTTTTTTGACGTGACGAAAACATGGATCGCTTACCACCTCCTCGGTATGAAGGATCCGTTCTGGACGGTCATGCCTCATGAGATTATCGGCAATGGAACCGTGTGCGGGTATCCCATTAACAGCGTCACTCATGATCTTTTCGTCGCACATCCCGACCTGGTGCATCTAATCGATCGCAAAGACAATCCGTACGTGTTGCCTCGCACGGGCTACTCTCTGGAGTGCATCAAGGATTTGGACCGTGTTCTTATGATCGGTATGATCGCCTCTCCATTGCCTGCTTTAGGAGGAGACTATTTTCAGTTCATGTGGAGCTACGCCGACTGCGTGCGCGGGCGAACGGCTGCCGAACTGAAGGACAAGATCGTCGTTCGGTACTGCCTCATGTGTGACGACCCGATCGACCCACCAGATGATATGGTGTATGAGGGCGATCTTGAGGGTCATGAGGGAACTAGTTATCATGCGACGGACGCGAATGGACGACGCATTTTGGCTGTGAAGTCTTTCTATGCCCAGACGTCTATCACTGCGTATAACGCGATTGTTGAGCCAGTAACTACTGAACTCGATATGGCTGCGGAGCCAAAAACATACGAACCAAAGTTACAACAAGAAGAATCGGTAGAGAGTGTATAATCTTCTGGTGTGTACATGTATACGACGCGTCGGCCAAACACTCATATATGAAACTGAAGCCCATGCAGATATTTACCGTATTTGTGGTCGGTTGCATGATGTTATGGATCGTGTCTAAGATTATGCATTTCTATGCACCCGACGCAAAGGGGACGGGTATCTACTACGCATTCGCGCTGTTTTTGATGTTCTCCATGGGGATACTGGATATGCGTGCACCGACGATCGGTCCCGACCCATAAACTAATCCAGATTCTATGTATATTTCTTGCGACATAATCGTCGCAAGAAATATGTATTATACCGTTACAAAATTAAAATTCGTACGTAAACTCATACCTAATTTGTGAGTGGTCGTGTTCGGGCTGATGGTGTATCGTGTGCGGTGCTTGCAATGGTTGCCATTGAATCACCTGCTTCGACAGCCATTGAATCATCTGCTTCGACAGCCATTGAATCAGCCGTTTTGGCTGCCATTGAATTAGCTTCTTCGACAGCCATTAAGTCAGCTACTTCGACATCCATTAAGTCAGCCGTTTTGGCTGCCATTGAGTCAGCTGCTTCGACAGCTATTGAGGCAGGCGTTTTGGCAACTGAGGCAGAGCGAATCGTCGGATTAGGTTGACTATTGAGGAGATGCTGGGATGCATGCTGTGTCGTGTGATGTTGAACTGATTGTTCATGATTCTCATCGTGACCTATGACAGTGGGATACATCTCTTCCTTTCTGCGAGTTTCTCTCTCTATCTTGCTTCTCAACTCCTCTTCCTCTATCATTCTGGCCCTTGCGGGCGATGTCTCAACCTCATTTGCTTCCTTCACCAACTTCTTGGGGGGTGGTGATATGGTTCTCACAGAAACCAAAGGAATTGGGAGTGACTTTTTGAACGCGGGGAGCGCAACCGTCTGGTTGATCACTTGGCGTGGCTTTTGGAAAGATTCTGGTAAATGTTTTCTCTCGATGACGTGTACGCGCCGTTTGGCAGCGACCAATTGTCTCACTAGTTCAGCCTTAGTCATCTTCTTGATATTACTGATGTCGAATATATCACCTCTTTTCTTGGTATTCTGCTTAGTGGATTTGGACTCCTTTGCTGTTTTTGCATTCGTCTTTGTCTTTGACTTCTGTTTAGTGTGTTTGGACTTCTTTGCTGTTTTTGCCTTCGTCTTGGGCTTCTGCTTAGTATGATGTTTGGACTTCTTTGCTGTTTTTGCCTTCGTCTTCGTCTTGGGCTTCTGCTTAGTATGATGTTTGGACTTCTTT
>Ga0209775_1001415_pt1 | contig 11229 bp, 10 predicted proteins | sample SaaInlV_135m_DNA_FD_184661 | JGI IMG/M metagenome (GOLD analysis project Ga0209775, IMG submission 184661) | Marine microbial communities from expanding oxygen minimum zones in the Saanich Inlet - SI072_LV_135m_DNA (SPAdes) (version 2) | ecosystem: Environmental > Aquatic > Marine > Intertidal... | reverse complement strand
AACATTCTCTAGCTTAACACCGATATCTTCCGTGATGACCGTTCCGCCCGTGAGAATAGCAATGTCATTTAACATCTCTTTTCTACGGTCGCCGAAACCAGGTGCCTTAATGGCGCACACATTCAAGGTACCCCTTAGTTTGTTAACAACCAAAGTCGCCAGCGCTTCACCATCCACATCCTCAGCTACGATAACCAATGGTTTACCGCCCTTTGCTATTTTCTCTAGTAAGGGAAGCATGTCCTTCATATTAGAGATTTTTTTCTCATGCAGCAAAATGTGAGCATCTTCTAAAACCGCCTCCATACGTTCTGAGTCTGTTACAAAATAAGGAGATAAATAGCCACGGTCAAACTGCATACCTTCCACAATTTCCAATGACGTGTCCATGCTTTTAGCTTCTTCAACCGTGATAACGCCATCTTTACCTACTTTGTCCATTGCTTCAGAGATGATTTCACCTATAGCAACATCATGATTGGCAGAAATGGTACCAATTTGAGCAATTTCCTTCTTATTTTTAGTTGGCTTTGCAATCCTTTGGATTTCAGGAATAATAGCTGCAACAGCAGCTTCAATTCCCCGTTTAATGTCCATAGGGTTTGCGCCTGCGGTAACGTTCTTCATCCCTTCACGAAAAATAGCCTGAGCTAAAACCGTCGCTGTAGTTGTGCCGTCACCAGCATTGTCACTAGTTTTACTTGCAACTTCATTAACCATTTGTGCACCCATATTCTCAAATGGGCAAGCTAATTCAATTTCCTTCGCTACTGTTACTCCATCCTTAGTAATAGTCGGCGAGCCAAACTTTTTATCGATGACAACATTGCGACCCTTAGGCCCCAAGGTTAACTTAACTGTGTCAGCGAGTTGATTGACTCCGGACATGATTTTATGTCTTGCTTGTTCGTCGTAAGTAATTTGTTTAGCCATTGAAGCAATACTCCTTTTATTTAATTAAAATAAGGATACCCAAAAAATCGTTTATTTGAGCGAGGTTGACAAGATTATTTTTCTACTACGCCAAGAACGTCGTCTTCTCTCATAAGAAGATAATCTTCTCCGTCTATCTTGATTTCGGTCCCACCATACTTGCTATAGAGAACCTTATCACCTACCTTAATCTCTAGTTTAATAGGTTTCCCATCATCCCCAATTTTGCCATTGCCAACAGCTTTTACTCGACCTTCAATAGGTTTTTCTTTGGCAGAGTCTGGGATAATAATTCCACCCTTTTGGACTTCTTTGTCCAAGATAGGTTGAACCATGATTCGGTCTTGCAACGGTCTGATTTTCATTCGCTACTCCTTGGTAAAAAATGATAAACTGCGTTAAAAACAATAATTTCCGGACGATTCGAGTTACAAATCAACAAAACAATCTATCAAGCTATTAAAAAACAATATCTTGTGTGATTTTTTAGAGTTTTGGGAACACTATGTTCCGGATATTAGCACTCCTCTTTGAAGAGTGCTAATACTATAATGTAATCCAAACTCTCAAAAGCAAGGTCAGAGCCAAAAAAAATCTTAAATTATGAAAAAAAAACCGAACCGTAGCCTAGAAGTCTTTAAAAATTCGCATCCAGATCGAGAGTACGAAATAGAAATGGAGTGTCCTGAATTCACCTGCCTATGCCCAAAAACCGGGCAGCCTGATTTTGCAGAACTGGAAATCCGCTATGCCCCTGATAAATTGTGCATAGAGTTAAAATCACTGAAGTTATACCTTTGGTCTTTTCGAAATGAAGGTGCATTTCACGAAAAAGTAATAAATGATATTCTTGATGACTTGATAAAGGTTTCTTCCCCTCGTTGGATGGAAGTAATTGGGGCATTTAACGTTCGTGGAGGGATTCATACGACTGTCAGCGCAAATTACGAAGCGCCAAAAAAGAAACCTAAAACCAAAAGAAAATAACTCATTAGGCATAGCACATGTATAAAATTGGACAATGTGATTTATCGAATTTAAATCAGGGACTAGAAAATTGTTAATACGGACTGGTGAATGCAATCAATGTGGTGAATGCTGCAAAACTTTGAATATCACTGTAGTGAGGGACGTAACTCTCAACCAACATAAGAGTATAAAAGAACTAGAACTTTACTTGAGTTACCGGGGCATCTGTATAGTCGGCGAGGATATTAAACGTAACCAACTATTTTATTCCATCAATATTCCTTGCCAACAACTCGGACCCGAGAATGAATGTAAGGTGCACAAAGAACCAGAAGCAAAACCACTTCTATGCCATCGTTACCCTATCGAACCTGATAAGAGCGAAGACTGCAGTTACCAATTTCATCCATCCACTCCATTGAGGTCGATGGAATTCGATATTGTTCGAACTAGATAAGGGTGCTAGTCTTTTCTCATGACCAACCAAAATAACTCAAAAAAACAACGCTTTATAGACAACGATAATGGGACTATCACAGATTCATGTACAGGGCTCATGTGGCAAGAAGGATACGCCTACAGGGAAACGGGTAACTATATTAGCTGGTACGATGCCAATAGCTATATTAAAAAATTAAACAAACAAAAACTGGGGAATTTTTTTGATTGGCGGCTCCCAAATAAACTTGAAATCCAAAGTCTTTATGAAATAGCTCACCCGTTTCAATCCCGCGGTAAAACTTTTGTCTTGCATATCGACCCAGTTTTTGAGTTTAGCTACGGAAGTTGTTTTTGGACTAGCCGAACCAAACTTTCCGCTGCTCTTGGATTCGAATTCGATGCCGGAGATACCCATTGGTATGCTCAGGGAAGTATTTCTGGAACGGTCAGAGCGGTCAGGCTTAGTAGTGACCCGTCAATCCAAATAAAAAGTCGATGGGCAGACCAACTTACAAGGATTTTTTAAAAAATGAACATGAAAAATGAAGTCGGTGGTGAAGAACGTTTTCGAAAAGAAAAAGCCAAGGGAAGAAAGTTACGTCAATCCCACTGGTGGAAAGAAAAAATTTCTAAAGGAGTCTGTCATTATTGTGCTGGGGAATTTACCCCCGTAAGTTTGACGATGGACCACATAGTACCCATAGCTCGGGGTGGAAAAAGCACCAAGGGTAACGTCGTTCCATCCTGCAAAAAATGCAACACAACTAAAAAATACTACACTTCTGCCGAAATTATCCTACGTGACAAAATGGGTACGGATATTGAGTTCTGAATTCAACTAACAAACGGAAAACCTTTAAAACAAAACTTTCTAGACCGTTGAGCACCTTCACTACCAATCCTATCCAGCCTCACCCTCACCTTAAACTCATAAAGAGACATTGTCATCTCCCCAAAACATCACTGCAAATAACTAGTCTTAAACCAGAAGGGAAGATTAATGGTCTAATAACTTTGAGTTTATACCTAAACCCATTCGAGAAGAGCTCTCAATTCTTTTTTATTGGGAATATTTTGAAGATAAGCTAGTTCTGAAGGTTCTTTTTTAAGCTTTGACTGTCTTGGTCCACCAAAAATAATAATATCATTATCCACCAAGATTGTCGGTGAGGTAAAAGTTCTACACACGCACCCTTTATGCAATCGATCTTGCCTAACCTCTTCGAATGGTAATCCAATATCTAATAAAACCTGCTTAAGAGTCTTATATTTTCGACAACCTGTTGTGTATATAAGGGAAACTCTTTGCACTTTATATCACATAGTATAATAGTAAAAAAAAAGCGAGGGAACTCGCTTACTGAGTCCCCTCGCCAACCTACATTACAAATACTATCAATGCAACCAGCTTTACTTGTTCATCATTGATAACACATCGTCACCAAGCCCTTTAGAGGCTGATTTTCCAGCATTTTGAGCCGCCCCACCTAAAGGTAGGATAGAACGGTCACCCGCAGGTAGAACCTTGAAGTAACCCCACTGGCCTGCTTGCTGGTACGGAGTACGAGCATTCAACCACAGGTAGGTCCCAGGATTACTATAGGTACCACCAGCATTCATCTCAGCCTGGATCCACTCACCGCCGCCGAATTCCTCAACGTCGATCATGTCGGAACCAACTTGCCTGAGATGGCGGCGCCACTGATGACCATCAACATTGAACATCTGGTTTTGCTCGTTATGAGCACCAAATATGTTGATCATGATAAGGTCTCCAGCATGTGCCTTCAGAGTCGGAGTTGCTGGATCACTGTCGGCAGCAACACAAGCTGTGAACATATTACCTAATTCACAACCTTCATCTTCACGGTAGGACCACGGCTCCAGCCTGTAGTTCACGCCTGTGAGCCCCGCAACGTTCTGCAGGTAAGGCATGAATGATGTGCCGAGAATGTTATCCTCATCCTGAAAGTACAAGGCAAAATCCCGGTAGTTACTCATGTTCCGGTTTTCAGGATAAGACTTATCGATGATAACGTCCGCTTTCCAGGAGTTCCCAAGAGTGATGTCTTTCCCGGTTTCCGGATCACGGTACATAGATCCTTTAGGACCAATTATGAGACCACCGTACAGGCCGTCACGGACGTTTCCTGTTAGGTTACCAAAGTCCCAAACCACACCACCTGTTTGACCATAATCAGGGTGTGCGTAGTACGTAAAGGTTTTCGATTTTCCCGGAGCAACCGTCTGGTCGCCAGGGTTATTACCAACATTGATCCCCTGAGAAGTCATAGGATCAAATGCCACGTTGTTAATGTGCATGGAGGCATTACCACTTTTCAAGCGGTTAGTCAGCTTGATCTTGATACACTCTCCAATGTTTGCTCGAAGCGTCAGAGGATGAGGCATCCCACCCGAAACCGTTTGAGTAGCTTCTCCTTCGAGAGCAAAAATCTTACCCTCAGGATTAGCGAGAATCAATTTTCGCTCAAAATCAACTTCGATCTGATCTTCGGTTTTTGGATTAAACTTCAACGCTTTGTTGATTGCAACTACCTTGAAGTTTTTCACCGGTGCGCCACTTGGACAAACAACTCCACGTTTCCACTTTTTGGAATCGTTATTACCTGGTAGCGGTTTAAGGTTTTTCTGAAGTTTGTCGTGAACCCTAAGGATTCCCCAACTTCCTTCAGATAGATGCGAAGATCGCCCATCAAAGTACAGATAATCACCCGCCATCTGCTGGTAACCACCTGCCGTTGTGGCCAGGTCATAACGCTCTGCAATACCTATATGCAGCACGTTGGTCACTCTAGACTGCGGATCATATCGCTCAGGACGGTACCCATGCCCAGATACTGAGAACATATGGGTTTCGTTCATCATACCGTGCAACAAGCGGAACATGACATTGTCGCCAAGATAAGCACTAATCATAGGTGTAGATGGATCCCCATGAGTCCGGCTACTAAACATCTTGGAAGGGTCCGGGTTGCTCTTCAACCTGGCGGAAAGAGAAGCCGCTCGGAAGTTAAACCCACCACCTGTGGTATGTGTTCCACCGTTCAAATGCGGAAAAGCAACTTCCAGCATGGTACTAGGCATCTGGAAAGAGATGGACTGACCTGCTGCAATAGCGTTCTCACGAGAGAGTCCCGGAGGATTTCCCGCAGTTACAAGCTGAGCAGTATGCGGAACGGTATCATGTGTTTGAACCACGATTTCACGGAAACTACCATTTCGATTATAAGCGAAAGGCTCAGTTCCGTGAATATCAGCTACTACACCGGTACGAATTGGTTTACCAGTTTTAGGATCATGATACGTAGACCCCCAAGGCTCAACAACCGTCGTACCAATACCACCGTGAGGCCACGTAGTCGCACCGAACGCATGGTCATGCCAGAAAACAAGCCCAAGGTCCACGTCAACCCACCATCGGTAACGTACGTACTCAGTACTCACGATATGCCCTGCCGCATGAGCATGAGTCATACCCTCAGTAAAAGTAATGGTGTACTTACCATCTTTGGCAAAACCTTTATTCGGGTTCGGTGAGATGGACTTAATCCAACGAGCATCCTTACCATTAGGTACCTCGATACCAACCATGATATCTGCACCCACATGGAACGGAGTCGCCTCATCGGCCATTTGAATCTTAATGGTCGTGTCGCCAGGCCTCGTTGCCTTCAGAAGCTTAGCGTTCATCGGCATAGGCATGCCAACATGGTGACCATCTTTCTTTTTCTTTGTAAACTGCCTGTATGACCGCATGGACTGGTCATACGAGAAGCCCGAGATTACACCATCCGACGCCTGATTATCGAACTGAAAGAAATGCGGATGAATATTGAGCTTCGACATCTGGAAGTTAGTGAAGTCATCGTCATCCCACTCACTGGTCAAAAGAAGATCCACACAATCATAAACGTTTGCACGGATAACCAAAGGAATGGCTTTTTTTGGATCTGCCTTCACTGCCGCCATTTCTTCGTCCAGTACATAAATAAGGCCGTACTTGTCGATGATTGGCGGTGTATCCCCAACTGCAGCTGAAAGTTCGATCGGGGTATTAATGAAATGCAAGTTGTACTGTTTTCGTCCTGCGCCTTTTGGACAAAGACTCCAGCGACCCTGTTCACCAGGTTGTGCAGGCGTTGTGTTTTCCATATCTGGCCCAGATCGACCACTACCTGATTCCGTCTTTGTTAGCACAGAGTCATCCGTACGCATATGAAAAGGTTCCAACCATGGGGCACCACCGTGGTTACGCGCAAAAGGAACTCGCTTGCCAAAGTGTGGTGTCATGTGAGGCCATGCCAGTTTACCCTTTTCGTCAAACTGAAGTGGATGACGTTTACCGGGTCGTGGAGAGATATACTTCACAACCTTGTAGGTTGGTTCCCGTTCGGATAAGGCTTGGTTACCTTTCCAGTCATAATCCCAGACGGAACCGTCATTGGATTTAACCTGTGTTACTTCATCGTTCGAGTGACCTGGTTGACCTTTTGGTGGCAACATGTACTTAACCCAGTCTTTGATATTAACAACTCGGGTTTCATTGGTCCAATCACTCTTACCGCTATCTACTATTTTAAACTTGGTACCGAACCAGTCCATCGTCTTACCTACTAACTTGTCAGAAGACACACCTTGAGGGATGCGGCCTCTACGGTCAGGAAGTTCAGCCAATGGGCGCATTACGTCGGTACTGCCTAATGGGTAGTTACCATTTTGCAGGGTGTTGTAAACCCTCCAGTATCCCCACATACCAGCAACGTAGTGATGCGCAACGTGACAATGGAAAAGAAAATCTCCTGCCAAGCGCTGACAAAGACCAGAACCACACTCAGTCTCAAGATCTAGTGCCTCAGCAGGCCCAATAACTTCAACGTCTACTCGGTCAGTCGTGGTGCGAACAACCGGATACTTGACGGGTCCATCATAAGCAGCGTAGGTCAAGTTAGCCTGTTGCGGTTCGCGTTGCGGAGACCGCGTCCAACGAATCGATCCACCATGCGGATGATGAGAATGAAACACCTCACCTCCACCATGAATCAAGCGAAATTTTGCAGGGTCACCTAAGTACGAACGAGGAATAGTTGTAGGGACATCTGCAAATGTATAAGAGCTATAAGACAGTGACTCGTCTTCGTAATGAAACATTTTGTCCTGCACGGCCAGGTTATTGATACCAAACGGCTCGGAGCGGTAGTTCATCGCGCGCGCAGAAGGACGATAGGCATCTGTCAGCGGATCACGCTGAGGAATCATTTCACCATGGCGGTTTAGTGGACGGAAAGATTCATCCCCTACCTCATGGTAAAACAGAACAAACTCACGGAAGTCTTTAGCGTCATCATTCGTAATCATAACTTCCCAACCGTTTTTGACCGGTTTGGCATCCCAGGGATCCAAATACTTAGAACCTCTAGGTTCTACGATGAATGCACCTATCAAACCTAGAGCAGAAGGATCACGACCGGAATGACTCATGATCATGTGGCTACCTTCCTGTTCGTCGATAGGAATCATCCACTCGAAATCCTGAGATCCACCAGCAGGTACGATAGCCCCCTTCGATGCCGCAGAAGCAGGTTTACCAGAGGAACTGATGATCATAGCGGATCCGTTAACCTGAAATCCTGCATCCTCATCCTCAATCTTGTTGGTGAAATGGACACGAAGACAATCGCCCTGATTAGCACGCAAGGTCATTGGCTGAATAGCGTCGCCTTGAAGACCCGTCGATACCATGCCTGGATCCAACTCATCCTCACGAGACTTTTTATTCGCCGCTTCTTCCTTACGAACCTCACTGATGTCCTCGTCTAGAACATACATGTAGCCAGGAAAGTAGTCGCCCCATTGGTTCAGCATGATCTCTACATTGATCGCTGAAACATTATATTGTTTGACCGGGGCATTACTTGGACAATGGGAGCCCTTACTAACCATGGCACCAGCCTCCGTAGGTCCAAGCAGGTAACTTTGCTGTAACTGATGGGCTGACCAGGAGTCGTGATAACCACCGCCCGATGAAGCTGGGACCGCATGTTCTTTTATTTTACCCTGCAAGCGGTCCATCAATTTCATGAAGGTATTATCCATTTTTTCCTGGCGGCCTTCCATGCCACCCATCATTTCTTCGTAATTAACTTGATTTTCCAACTTGTCTAACCAAGCCGGACGCTCGTGCCCTTTGTTGTGACCTTCGTGACCAGGCTGGGCATAAACCGGATTCAGGCCGAGTCCCAAAGCAATGCCAAGGATAGCGAAAACCCGCATGCTCAAACTCTGCGATAGGTTAATAAATGCGTTGCGTATCATAAATGCACCCCCCTTATAATAAATAAAAACAACGGTATAAATAAGCAGTAATTAAAAAAAAACGGATACAAAAAAATCTTTTTATCTTTCATTGAAAACAAACCTATCTATGAGGAAATTAACTTTCATGTGAGATAAAGATGTCTGTTTTTAAAGGTTTTAGAGTCAACAAAAGCACACTCCCTAGACTGGCAGGCCTTAAACAAGGCCCGCCTTTTTACCTTAAGTCCTTATTACAGATAGGAAACCAGAAAAAATATTCCCAATAATTAAATTTTATTTATTTACTTAATAAATGGATGGAGGGAAGTAATGAAAATATTAAAAATGAGAAAAACGTAAAAAAAATGCAGGTAGGATTACTAGGGAAGGAGTTATTTAAGTTAAGAATGGAGCTCTAGATGAGGAAAACTTCGAATTATAAAGAAATCACCGTAAATTTATTTACTCGAGGATAATGAATTCAAGTTTGAACGTTTTAAATCGCGTTTTAAGTGCACTTTGGCGCGAGCGATCCTTGACATCACGGTCCCTATGGGAATATCGAGCGTCTTGGAAATTTCCTGATAAGATAAACCTTCGAAGTAAAATAGCCGGATAGGTTCGCGAAGCTTTCCATCCAACTTGCTTAAGGCAGATTGAATATTATTTTTTACCTCATCTTTCAAAATTTCATTTTCAAGGTGGGTGTCGTTACGCAATGCGTAACAAACTGACTCAAATTCAACTTCAATCCTGTGCTTGCTCTTTTCAATATCTTTGAGAAACACGTTTCTTAGAATCGCAAATAACCAATATTTACTTTTTTTCCGATCCTTTAATTGATCAAAGTTTTTTAACGCTAAATAATATGCTTCCTGTACTAAATCTTCAGCACCATGGCTGGTCTTGCTTAAGCGAAATGCTGCCCTGTAAATAACTGCCGCATGCGGAAGAAGATATTTCTTAAACTTATCTCGACCCTCACGATCAGAAAGCTTATCTGCAAAATTAACCAAAAAATCCAAGGCACCCCCACTTTTTAAATATCCGCTTTCGCAAAAATCAACCGATTTAAAGCATAATAAATCAAAACTAATATCTTTTAAAGAAATTAGTTAAAAGAAGAGAAGCTTATTATAATTGTAATTTTAAATATAATGGTAGTAGAATCTAGAACTCTAGTACATGAACCTGAAAATCTTCCTGGGTAATTTATGTTTATATCAAACGAAGAACTATTAAAAGCCTCGATTCAGATAGAGCGTGAGGGTAAATTTTTCTATACAGAGCTTTGCGGTCATATTGACGATCCTGCGGCAAAAGAGTTCCTGCGAGCATTGGCCGCGGAAGAGGCTTTACATGAAGAGCAGTTTAAGAAAATTTTAAAGGAAAAAAATGATCGGGCATATGGGTGGGAGAACAAACAAAACCTCCGAGAATTTCTCGACAATAAATTCAAAACAGATATTTTTCCGCCCATCAACAAAATCATGGATCAAACTTCAAATCTTCAGGGCATCGGACAAGCTTTAGATTTTGCGGTAGAAGCGGAAAAGGTCTCGGCTGAGTTTTATAACCTGCTTGGTGATGCCTGTGATGAAATTGATGTTAAAACCAAATTGGTTCAACTGGAAAAAGCTGAGAAAGAACACCTGGACCGGGTCAAGTCTCTTGCAAAGCAATACGCACCAAAATGAGAATAGTTGATCTTTTGAGCAACCATATTGTTTATTATCCCACCTGGAGTTCTCCCAAAAAACTCTAGCTGACTTCTTTAGGCAGACGATCATAATATTTTGACGGGCTGTCATAATATTCTTCGTTGCCGTTGATACCATCTTCTAATTTATCCTTGAATAAAAGATCGAAGTGACCGTCTTCATCAAAATCATAAGCATAGAAAATGGGATGAGACGCTCCAATGTAAAACATGTAATCTTTTTCGTAATCAATAAAGAATACATGTTTCTCAGGAAAATTTTTAGCCACGGATTCCTTGGAATCCCGAGAAAAAAAAGCACTAATTATTATCCTTAAAGTGAAATAATCCGGTTTTTTAGAACCGTCCAAATCGTACCTAACTACGAGCAAACCGGAAGGGGTGATATCCCAACCTATACAAGTGTGAATATCTGGTTCTGCACTAGGGTAAGGGAACCCCCAGATAGGGGAAGACGAAGAGACAAACCAAAAACTAAGTATTATTGTAAAGAGGAAACGTTTCATTTATATCGCCCCCTTTCTTCAAAAAAACTAGCTTCAAATTGCTCCCATAAAAAAACCCAAATTCATCCCTATATCAAACTGGAAGAAGTTGGGCTTTGTAAAAGCGTAATTGAGGTTTAAATCTGACTTGTCAAGGGCCCAACTTCAGGCCAGCCATTACTCCACAAAAAAGTTTCTGTTGTCTTTTCACCATGACGTGAACCCTCTCTAGGTAAAATAGAAATTACTTCCTAACCTACAATATAAGATACCAGCAGGTATGATATTATTCCCTATGATAGGAGAAATATATTTAAGCCAGAGTAATCGTTCGTTGTTAAAGGCAAAAAGAAGTCTTGGGAAAAT
>Ga0209775_1001334_pt1 | contig 11685 bp, 5 predicted proteins | sample SaaInlV_135m_DNA_FD_184661 | JGI IMG/M metagenome (GOLD analysis project Ga0209775, IMG submission 184661) | Marine microbial communities from expanding oxygen minimum zones in the Saanich Inlet - SI072_LV_135m_DNA (SPAdes) (version 2) | ecosystem: Environmental > Aquatic > Marine > Intertidal... | reverse complement strand
TTATCTACATCTACTCCAGTACCACGGCCGAATCCGACGTCGCTTAAGAAGGTCGCAGGCAACATATCCTTGTGGAAATCATAAACCTGCGCGACTGTCCTAAAATAATTATTGACCATTACTTGATGTTGAGCCGGGTCTCGAGCAAGCGATTCGACCGAGCTGAATACCGACCGAACCGCGCCATTTTGAATAGGAGAGCAATGGCCCCCTACCGGGTGTGAAAGATCACGCACACCGCCCGCCAGGCAGCGATCTCGCCCAGTCGCGTTGACGTCGAACATTCTATCCAGGTTTTGCGCATCCATTTCCGACCGGGCTTCGCCGTCGTTGCCAAGGATCGAGGAACCGAAGATGGTCATCGTGACACTTCCCTGGGGTGCCCCACCGATACTGAACGTGTCTGGGATGGTGAGCACCTTGCCCACCACCGTGACCTCTGCTTTACGGGGAGCATCGGAGGCGTTGATCTTCCAAATAGGCCCCTCCGTTGCGTAGATCTCGGCTAACTGGTGGATCAGCGTTCCATCGATAAGCGTCGCGCTGGTGTTAGGATTAACACAGCTCGGCACACCAGACAATCCAAAAACCTTAACCCCAGGTGCCGGACAGATAATCTGCGCCTGGGCCTGCGCCACGATCAGCGCAAGAACCGCACCCATGGCCAGTAGTATTTTACGTAATTTGTTAGTAGCCAACATCATCGTACTCCCGCTTCAAAAAGGTTGTGAACCAATCTCCGAGCACCTTACTTTCGAGGTTGCTCTTATATAAATTCGATTATTTCCAGGGTTTCGACACCCAATAAAAAAGTAATTTCTGACTCAACCAGTATATGAATCCAGATGTAAAAGACTGTCTGAAATGGTGATGCGTTTGTTGTATTAATGTTAGATTTTTGTATTGTAATTAATCACTTACAAAGGTGATGCCTTTGTAATTTCGCGCTATCTTTTGTGGTGTCAACCCATGTCCGCAAAGGGGTTGGCCGACAGCCTTGCAGGCGGACCAGCCGGTCACCTGCCTGGCTATGGCAATCTATAGCAAAACCAGACCCCCAGGTTTTACTGAGTTAGAGGCAATACAGGCGATGCACAACTAAACGTAATATTCAGCTAATGCCTGAACCTGGGATTATTGTTTGCGGGCGCTGGAGAAACACCCGGCAAAAAATGTTTTATAACCACTTCGGAAAGCGAACGGCGATAGCTGTGGCTGCGATTTGACCTCAAATGGCCACCAGGTAGTGTTGCTCTGTCACTGGCGCGACGGCAGCTTTTTTGAATCCAGGTTAACCCCTGGCTTTGGTCGTTGGTATCAACCATCCCTGTCGATAGTTGATCTATCTTAACGAGGTGTCCGGCAGCATTAGACCCGTTCAGACTGTGGCACAATCGGTGACATCCAAATAACCCTCGCCAAGGATACCCTGGCAACTTTGGAAATCAGGTTGGCGATAATTGATTCAGGATATTTATTTCTTTACGGTCATCATCAAAGATTGATGCGATCCGTCACTCAATTTTATCGTCATTTGTACACTTTCACCCGGGCGTGTTGGTTCATTTGCCCGCATCATCAGATGCATGCCACCGGGTTCTAGTATTATTTGCTGGTTAGGTGCGATCGTTAAATCGGTAACCTGCTGCATATGCATCATGCCATCGTTCATGACGGTTTCATGAAGCGCTATATTCGAAAACTTTTCACTGCTGAAAGACACAATACAGACCGCTTCCTGACCCGTGTTACTCATATTCATATACGCTGCACGTACCGGTACTGTCGGCGGCAGATTTTTGATCCACGCATTAGCTATCACCAGGTCAGCTTGACTGGCCAGCGGGAAAAGGATCATCATGGTCAAGAATATTCTTGTCACCATTAACGTCGTTCTCACGAACACAAAGGAATAGTTTTTATTCATCACTGTTTTGTGTCACAAGGTTCGACAGGTCTCTGGCCACCGCATCGACACTATCCCGATCACTGAAAAATAAACCGGCGTATTGAACGTTTGGATCAATCAACACCACATAGCCGCTATGGTCTACGGTATAGGCTAGATCACCTTCCGACTTCTTCCTGGTTTTATGAGATACCCCTAACGCTGAGGTCAGTATTTTCAACTTATCCAGGTCAGCGGTAGCGGCGGTAAAGTCCGGATTAAAATAACTCATATAGGCTGCAAGCAATTCGGGTTTGTCCCGCTCCGGATCAACCGACACAAAATACACCTTCACTTCATCCCGCACCCTGGCAGGAATCTGGTTCACTATAGAATTCATTTCACTGAGGGTAGTCGGACACACATCCGGACAGTTGGTGAAACCGAAAAACATCAGGTTCCATTTGCCTCTTAAGCGATCTTTACCGAAGGTTTTTTGGTGATGGTCGATCAATTCAAATTTTGGAAGTGTCCGTGTCTCGCTACCCAGTAGCGTGATTACTTCGGTTTCAACCAGGCTACTGTTAGCTGCAACCGGCACTGAATGACCGATGACAGAATAGACTAAAATCAGCAAACTAAATATTTGAGCTAACACTATTCTCATCTTGGTACCGGGTTTGAATATCCTTTATAAACTTGAAACTGTACGCGCAGGGTTTTCTTTCTGCTGCCGTTTTGCTGAGACCTGTTCCAGTCTAACGGTTTCATTTTCCATATATTGAATAATACTTTTAACGTCCGATTCTGACAGACTAAAGTTCGGCATCACCACCTGATACTTTTCTATTAGCGCAACTGCAATCGGGTCTTTTTCAGCCAGCATAACATCCGGTTCTTTTAACCATCTAATTAGCCACTGTGGGTCACGAACTTTACCCACGCCAAAAAGGTCGGGACCTATCTGCGGGGCATTCGGAATCTTTGCAATTCCACCACTTATTACGTGACAGGAAGTACACATATTCCTGAATTTCATTTCACCATCAGAAATCTGGCGAAGTAAGGGTGCGTCTTCGTATTTATTTCGATTTTTACGCGGTAGTTTCCAGTTATGTAACCAGTTGCCCATTTGATTGGCAATGACGTATGGGTTTTCCAACGGTGAGCGTTTAACCCACCGGCCAAGCGCCTGGTTACCAATCACCAGATTCACATTGTGGTCAGATAACTCGCGCTCGTCTTCATCGATGGTACTAATATAAAGTCCCATTTTTTTGCGCAATAACCTGATGTCTTCTTCATTACCAGTAAGGAATGTCCAGCCTTTACCTGTCTTGAACTTTTTGGAATAGGCATCTAAAACTGCAACCGAATCCCGATCGGGATCGATAGTTATCGAATAGAAAAAGACGTCCTTGCCCATACGGTCACCAAGTATTCGGGATACAGTTTTCAGGCGGGCAGTTTCTACCGGGCACATCTCTCCACATGAGGTGTAAATAAAATTGACAGCGACTACCTTATCCTTGATCAAATCGTCATAAAAACGTACTTTCTCACCTTTAGAAGTCGTTAATTCGATATTGGGGAAATAGTCTTTACCCCATATATCATTCGCTTTTCTTCTCGTTGCAGGCGCATGTTTTACAGCAGATTGTTTATGTTCAGATAAATCCTGCTTTGTTTCGACAGGATCTTTTTCACTATGTTGAGTATCAGCCATCGCACTCAATGGTGAAAAGCAGAAAAGACCGGTCAACCCCGCGGCCAGCAAATTAAACCGACGCTTTAACATTTTCTTTTGATCGAATTGTGAGTTCATGATTATTCTCGGAATTCCAGTCATCATTGCGGCTGGTGATTTTGTTGCCCTTAACTTTAACCTTTTAGATGTAAAAAACTGCCTACAAAGGTGATGCCTTTGTGATTGCAAAAGCTGATTTTTAAAGAAAGGCCGGGGGGCATTCACATGCCCCCCGGTAGGTTTCAAGTTTTCCCTGGTTTTAATTGGTTGGTATACCGCTCGCTGGTCCAACGCCACTTCCTTCGCGGAAGGTGGGCAGCGCAATCGTATCGATGTATTCAACACCATCCCAGGTCGGGATTACCGATGGCATCAACTGGACCTGCCCAGGATGCTCGAGATCCCAACGTAACAACATTGCGTGATCTTCATGCTGCGTGTTGTGACAGTGCTCTACAAAACTGCCTGCAAACTCACGGAAGTGATAAGCAATCTCTATTTCACGGGCAGCATCTTCATCATTACCAATTCGGAATACGTCTTTACGAGCACCGATCTCCCACATAGGTGGTAACTGACCGTCTTTGCTGATGATCACACCCTCTTCAAAGTGAACGTGGATCGGATGACTCCAACCACCACCGGTAGTGAGCTTCCAAACTTCACGGGTACCATCTCCTGAATAACCAGCTTCTGTCGGACCTTGCGCCAATTGCGGTGCTGCAGACAGACGTCTTGTGTCTGCCGTCAGACCACCACCATCGTCAGTTTTGATTGTCCAGGGAGCAACATCCGTTCCGGCAGAGCGACCAAAGTGGAACGTACGACGACGCGCCTCATTAATAGCCGCAACATCTTCAGCGTTGTTACGATCCCATGGCATTTCTGTCATACGCTTTCCGCCGGGCTCAAACTCAGCAGGGTTCATACTAAGGTCAGTACCGTCGTAGGCGATAACATCAAGCTGCATGAACTTACCGACGACGGGATCACCTTCACCCCAGGTTGCTACGCCATCTTTAACTTCAAGCACTGCCTTGTATTCCTCACGTAATACCTGTTCTAGCGGAACATTACCTTCAACGATCTTGCCGTTACGATGTTCCAGCAAATTTACAAAGAACAGTTTAGATCCAGCCCCCAAATTATGCCTGGAGAAGTCAACGATGATGTCGTAACGCTCAGCAATAGCAAGCTGGGGTAGCGAGCCTTTATGCTCAAGCCTGTCGCCGTCGCCATCAAGATCAGTCTTGCCATCGAAAGCAATAGCATGCTCAAGGATGTTGCCGTCATTCGCGATCATATGAAAAGGAACACGATTCCATGAGACGTCTTGGCCCACTGCGCCCTCGATTTCACCTGTTGTACGACCAGCAACCTCTTCAACCAGCGCCACTTTAAAGTAACGGGAAACCGAACCATCCAGGATACGGAAACGATAACTACGAGCACGAACCTCCAGCACTGGTTTATACAGATAGTTAACGGTCAAAACGTCACCGATAAAACCATCCAAATTAAAGATGTTAAACCACATCTGACCTTCCTGATCGAAGGCTTTGTCCGCCAATACTATGTTCACGTCATAATCACGGTTACCCCATGCCATCGCGTCACCCGACGGGAAAGCCAGGTTAACCCCATCGTGTACAGATTCATTACCACGGTCTTTACCACTGTAGTAGTTCATCATCGCCGCATCGCCTTTATAGACATTCTGCGCGGTGAAATCGAACATATGGTCATGGAACCAGTGCGTACTCATGATTTCACGCTGATCACCACGAAGATTGATCCGGCCGTTTTCACATGTTTTAACCCCAGGGTTCTCATCATTAACCCACAGCGTCTCACCCGGAGCACAAGCATATGAAGCCTTTGGATCTTTCGCTCTGGTGTTAATGGTGTCGTAGCCGGCGATTTGCATCGGCCATCTATAATCATAGTACTGACCAGGAAAGAAGAAGGCATTGGCAAAGCCATCGCTCTCTGCCGGGTTATGACCGTTATGCTCATGGGTACTAAGGGTATGTATACCAAAACCACGATTGGCAGTCGGGTCAATGGACAGCGCATTATAATGACGGAAGACCACAGGTTCGCCGATTCGGGCCATCATTATTTTAAGCGGGAAAGTACCATCCCAGGTCCATAGAGTTTTATGGTCCTGGATAGGCAAGCCAGGGTGGAAGCGGGGTTCGATACCTTTCGTGCCCCCCTCAAGGTAATACAGACCACCCGGACCAAATTCACCTTTAGAATAAGTATGCAGTTGCAGATCATTACGTAAACCGCCGTTTACACGGGCACCGGCCTGCGCTGTCTTCACGTAGGTTTGAGGGTAAAACTCATTCCAGCGCTGGTGCGCCCAGCCCTGACCACCCGGACGCCCTTCCATCGGTGCACGATCGAGGGCACGTCCAAGAAAATCTTCAATTGCTGGGGTCCAGGGATTTAGATCAACTGTGTTGGAAAACTCCGAAGGAAACGGATAGATGCCTGTCTGCGCTAAAAAGCTATCTAACACTGCGCCTTCAGGCCCACTTGCTGTCGATGAGATTGGATCCTGATGAGGCGCTGGACCCGCAGTCGGTAGCGGGAATGGAACTCTACCGGCAGACACTGTCGGGTCCAGCTTCTGTGAACCAAACTCTTCAAAGCGCAAAAATGGTTGGGTAAACGGTAACACGCCAAACATCGGGCTGGCTGCACCACCTGTTGGCACATCATAACTACCGCCGGCACCTTCACTCATCAGGCCCGTGAAGCTTGAGTTATTTACCCCTATATCTGCATGTTTATGATCTTTAATTTCAAGTGCCCCTTCCATTGCTGGATTGAGATCCACCAGGGCTTCACTGCGTTCTTCGCTAACGATAGGCCCCGTGAAGGCAGATGGATCGTCTGCAGGGGGTGGCCCAATATAATCTTTGCTAATATCGGGTGTCTGGGTAACTACATCAGTAACAAAAGCACTATTTATCCCCACATCAATAGGTTGGTATTGAGTTTCAAGTGCCCCTTCCATTGCTGGCACCGGATCCACCAAACCATTACTGCCTTCTTCATTAATTACTCCAAGCGGCGTTTCCAGAGCAGCAGGAGCTTGAGCCGCAGCATCCGCTGGATCAACTTGCGCTACTGGATCAACTGCAGCAGGATCAACTGGTGCTGCTGGATCAACTACTGCTGGGTCAACTTGTGCTACTGGATCAACTTGTGCTGGGTCAACTTGTGCTACTGGACCAACTTGTGCCAGGCCTGCAACCGAGGCTTCCAGCGCAGCAATCACAGCAGGGGCCGCGACCGCCGGGGCAACGACTGGCGGAGGAGTCAGGTCAACCAGCGTGGTGGTAGAACCAACGCCATCAACGCTCACCGTCAGAGTCTCTCCATGGATGAAACCGGCATTACCGAGGATTGGTCGAACGACGAAGTCAAATCCACCGGCCAGCGGACCAATTGCATCAAGGGCCACCTCAAACTGCTGGCCGCTCTGGTCGGTGCTAATCACCGCTACTCCTGGTGCTGGCCCATCATTGAGCGAAGCAAAACCATGGATGATCAGCCGATCACCAGGAATGATTTCAACAGCCTCAATAACGACTTCAGTCCCCACATGAGGTATCGGTGCTGGCGGAGCATTGATGAAAATGACGACTGTATGCTCTTGAAGTCCATCACTGGAAATCGCAGAAACCTCAACGTGGTCGTTAGCTTCGCTCACGTTATTCAGGCTGGCTGGATTAATGGGGCGATTGGCAATGTCAAAGCCCGGTACCGGGAGAATATCGACAGTCGCTCGACCAATCTCGATCCGGGTGCCATCGGCTTTGACCAATTGAGCAATAACGAAACCTCCGACATCAGTTGTGCCATCCGCTTTCGTCAGATTGCCTTCCACAATCCACCGATTGCCTGGTCTCCACAGTGCTTCGTCAACGGTAAGCTCAGCAACCAACTCAGCCGGCGCTCCAGCATCCGTTTGAACCGCAGGATCCGCGAGAACAGTCGTATCGGTTCGAACTGTGGCATCTGCTGGAGTTGCAGGAACCGTAGTATCCGTTAGCGCCGCAGCTTCTGCTGTTGGCGCCGCAGCTTCTATTTGAGCCGCAGCATCTATTTGAGCCGCAGCTTCTTCTGTTGGCGCCGCAGCTTCTATTTGAGCCGTAGCATCTATTTGAGCCGCAGCTTCTGCTGTTGGCGCCGCAGCTTCTATTTGAGCCGCAGCTTCTATTTGAGCCGCAGCTTCTTCTGTTGGCGCCGCAGCACCTGTTGGCGCCGTAGCCTCTGCTGGGGCCTCTGGAGCCGTAGTATCCGCTTGAGCTGCAGTATCTGCTGGAGCCGCTTGAGCTTGAACCGTGGCATCCGCTGGAACCGCCTGAGCTGCAGTATCTGCTGGAGCCGCTTGAGCTTGAACCGTGGCATCCGCTGGAACCGCCTGAGCTGCAGTATCTGCTGGAGCCGCTTGAACCACTGGCGCCGCAGCAGGAGTTACCACTGATACAAACTTATTTAACGGAAAAGCATCAGAGATATCCGCTACACCATCACCATCATCGTCAGCGTCGGCGTTGTTACCCACGCCATCGGCGTCGGTATCTGTGGTTTCAGATTGATCCAACGAAAAAGCATCAAACCTATCCGCAACACCGTCGTTGTCGTCGTCGGTATCTGCATTGTTACCGGTACCGTCAGAATCCGTATCGACCGTTTCAAATTGATCCAATGGAAAAGCATCAAACCTATCCGCAACACCGTCGTTGTCGTCGTCGGTATCTGCATTGTTACCGGTACCATCAGAATCCGTATCGACCGTTTCAAATTGATCCAATGGAAACGCGTCTATGGTATCTACGACACCATCGTTGTCGTCGTCAGTATCTGCGTTGTTACCCGCGCCATCGGCGTCGGTGTCTGCGGCTTCAAATTGATCTAATGGAAACGCGTCTATGGTATCTACGACACCATCGTTGTCGTCATCAGAATCCACCACGTCAGCTAGACCATCACTATCGTTATCTGGCGCTTCTGCAGTCACCGCAACATTAGCAAATAACGTCGACGCTTCTGTTTCATCGGCAAAGTCAGTAACCGTCACAGCACCAGAAACAACATTCGCTACCGACGTTTGCATAGCATTTTGTGCCGACCCCACGACCTGCTTCGCCGTGTCAGACACCGGGTCAAGGGCCGTATCTGCAACCACGGCATTCACCATTGCGACAGAATTCGCCACCGCTGCTATGGTAGCGACTTCATGGACAACCGTTGGCGTAACCTCCCCGGTTGCCTCCGTAAAAATAGTCTGGATAGTCTCTTTTGACATCAAATCAAGATTATCCTGGGACTGCGTCAGCTCGAAAATCTGCTTGCCAACCGACTCTGCCAACGCCAATGATACGTCGGTAGACTCATCATCGTCGTCTGCTAACGTCGTCGCCGTTTGCAACAACAAACCAACCTGTTGATTCGCACGTTGAGTGTCTTTTGCAGCCTCATCGCCAGCCTCCGCTTCTGCCCAACCATCCGAGGTGAGCAGTTCTTCAGCGGTACCGCTTACGCGCAACGCTCTCAGGGTTTTTGCCTTTTGCTCAGGCGTTTTCCCCCAGAAAAGCACTGTTGTAAGCGGCGTTACATTCGCAGGTTTCGTCACATCTGCTGGCACATCCGAGATCAGCACAAGATCAGGCAACGGCTTTCCGGTTTTGGTATCTGTACCACCCCTTGATACGATTTTAGCGACACCGCCTGCTGGCAATGTAAACGACGGAAACCTAAAATAGCCGTCTGCATCCGTTATACCGCCAGGTTCGTCCGCGTCTTGTTCATTATTAGCATTCAAATCAATAAATACTGAGGCCTCAGCAATGGGCGCATCAACCACCCGACCTTCAAACGCGTCCGTGACGTTGACGACAAGGGATTGATTGTCCGTTAAAAAACCATCTGTCACTTGCACCGAAAGCAGATAATTATTATTTCGATCAGCGTCAGCGGGCATCTCAAAATCCGGCGCTGTCGTAAAGGACAAGACACCAGCAGACGTGATGTTAAAAAGCGATTGATCATCACCAGAAACGATGGAGAACCTGAGCGCGTTGCCATCGGGGTCTGTGCCGGTTAACGATGCCACATCGACGGATCCTTCAAGCACAGCCAGTACCCCGAGATCAGTGATGACTGGCGCACCGTTAGCTATCGCCAGGGATTGATCGTCACCAGAAATAAGGGAGAAACTGAGGGCGTTGCTATCGGGTTCAAGCATCACGGGGGCGGGCTTAGCGATCGCTGACGGTGTCGGTGCCGCGCTATCGCGGTCATCGATATCGCCACCGCCGCATGAGGCCAGCGCCAGTATTGAAATGGCAATCATTGCCCGCAGGGGTACAGCAATCCAATTTAACGGGCCAACCGGTAGGTTTTGTTGTCCATTACTACCCCGATCGTTGCAAGGGTCGGCAATATTTGAGGTCGTTTGCATGTTACTTTTCCTTATTCCGCATCGTAAACTCATGAGTGGCTTGATGAGTCATGCAGGAACTATAAAAGACTGTCGTAAGTGCAGATGCACCACTAAGTAACCATTTGTGACCATTAGTAACTCCTGGCCAGGTTAATCTTTACAAAACCCCGATCTCCGATTTTTACTGAGTCAGACGCAATATTTGCGATGCACAATTGAACGAAATATTCAGCCAAGGTGATTTTGTTACTCTTAATTTTAGTCTTTTAGATGTAAAAAACTGGCTACAAAGGTGATGCCTTTGTGATTCAAAATGCCGATTTTTGTAGTGCCAGCAGGCGCGTGAACCCAGGCTTATTCTTTGCGGGTCTTAGAGAAACCCCTGGCGAAAAACGTTTTATAGCCACTTCGGAAAACAACTTTGCCAGTAATGCTGGAATTCACCGATAAACACATACCAACACCACCGATTTCCCTCCAGATAACATTGCCAGCGTTGTCTGGCTTTACGATCGATTCAATCTCAGCCACCGTGGTAATGAAGACCTTCTAGCGGAACAAGACATCACTGTCAGCCACGAATCAATTCACCTCCGGCGCATCAAATTCGGCGCTATAGACATCAAAAGACTGAAGCAAAAACACCAAGGTTACGGCGACACGTTCTTCATCAACACGTTCTTCATCAACACGTTCTTCATCAACAAGGTCTTCGTAAAGATCAACGGCAAGCAACATTACTTATGCCCGGACTTATGCCCGGCTGTTGACCAGGATGGTGAAGTGGTTGATATATTCCTGCAGATCCGACGGGAAAGGCCGGAGGGCATTCACATGCCCCCCGGTTGGTTTCAAGTTTTCCCTGGTTTTAATTGGTTGGTATACCGGCAGCAGGTCCAACGCCATCACCTTCACGGAAGGTGGGCAGCGCAATCGTATCGATGTACTCCACACCATCCCAGGTCGGGATTACCGAAGGCATTATCTGAACCTGTCCCGGATGCTCAATATCCCAACGTAACAACATAGCGTGATCTTCATGTTGTGTGTTGTGACAGTGCTCTACGAAACTACCTGCAAACTCACGGAAGTGATAAGCAATTTCTATTTCACGGGCAGCATCTTCATCATTACCCAGTCGGAATACGTCTTTACGAGCACCGATCTCCCACATGGGCGGTAACTCACCGTCTTTACTGATGATCACGCCTTCTTCAAAGTGAATGTGGATTGGATGACTCCAGCCACCACCGGTAGTGATCTTCCACACTTCACGGGTACCATCTCCAGAAAAACCAGCTTCTGTCGGACCTTGGGCCAGTTGAGGTGCCGCAGACACACGTCTCATGTCTGCCGTCAGACCACCACCATCGTCAGTTTTGATTGTCCAGGGGGCATTATCGGTTCCGGAAGAGCGACCAAAGTGGAACGTACGACGACGCGCGTCCTTGATAGCAGCAACATCTTCAGCGTTGTTACGATCCCATGGCATTTCTGTCATACGCTTTCCGCCGGGCTCAAACTCAGCAGGGTTCATACTAAGGTCAGTACCGTCGTAGGCGATAACATCAAGCTGCATGAACT
>Ga0209775_1001257_pt1 | contig 12089 bp, 7 predicted proteins | sample SaaInlV_135m_DNA_FD_184661 | JGI IMG/M metagenome (GOLD analysis project Ga0209775, IMG submission 184661) | Marine microbial communities from expanding oxygen minimum zones in the Saanich Inlet - SI072_LV_135m_DNA (SPAdes) (version 2) | ecosystem: Environmental > Aquatic > Marine > Intertidal... | reverse complement strand
TTGCTGAGCTCTACCCCATGCTGCCCTGCAGCAAGGACCAAACTTCTTATTGCTGAATTCATAAACTTACTCTTATTAATAATTATATAATCAAAAAACAGAGAGTAAAGTATTGCACATTTTTTTATCTACTACAATAAAAAAAGGGAGCCATTTAAATGACTCCCTTTTTACACTTATGGATTTTATAAATTATCCAGCCATCGGATCATCCATCTCTGGTGCTGGACCAGCATCTGGCATGCCATCCATACCACCTGCATCAGCTCCATCAGGAATCTCTACGCCATCGGCTGGCCCCATATCAGGTGCAGCTTCATCTAGCGCTGAACCCATATCATCCATGCCATCATCGGCTGGGGCACCATCCATTGGCATTGGAGGTTCCATACCCATGTCGCCACCCATATCACCCATAGGATCATCCATTGGAGGAGGGTCCATCTCACCGCCCATATCTCCCATGCCACCATCCATTGGTGGTTCCATTCCAGCATCCATTGGAGGCATCTCAGTTCCAAGATCAGAGAAGTCGTCTCCCATTGGCATTGGCTCACCGCCATCTGTTGGTCCCATGTCGCCTGCTGGTCCCATGTCACCCTGCATTGGATCCATTCCTGGCTCCATTGGTTCGCCACCTGCTGGTCCCATATCACCTTGCATTGGATCCATTCCTGGCTCCATCGGCTCGCCGCCTGCTGGTCCCATGTCACCCTGCATTGGATCCATTCCTGGCTCCATCGGCTCGCCGCCTGCTGGTCCCATATCACCCTGCATTGGATCCATTCCTGGCTCCATCGGCTCGCCACCTGCTGGTCCCATGTCACCCTGCATTGGATCCATTCCTGGCTCCATTGGTCCGTCAGCAGGAGCTGGCTCTGTAGAGAAGTTGCCTTCAGCATCCCAGCTCTCTGTATTTCCATCTGCATCTGTAAAGGAACCAGAACCATCTGCATTCATTGTGCTTGTACTTCCATCTGCATCAGTGTACGAACCTGATCCATCCGCATTATGTGTACCACTAGAACCATCTGCTCCAGTGAACGATCCAGAACCATCTGCATTCCAGTTTCCAGTAGATCCATCTGATCCTGTGAAACTACCACCACCTTCACCATCCCATGTTGATACAGAGCCATCAGAACTTTCCCAACTTCCAGAACCGTCAGCATTCATAGTCTCTGTAGAGCCATCAGGATAAGTGGTACTCATAGAGCCATCATCACTATAGTCGGTAGTTTCGCCATTTGGCTCAGAGTGAGTCATTGAACCATCATCATTCACCGTATCCATTGAACCATCATCATTAGGATAGTCACCCGGCATAGGCTCACCAACCTCCATTGATTCGCCATTTGCATCACTGTGTGAGACATTTCCTTCAGCATCCCAACTTTCCGTATTTCCTTCAGAGTCCGTATAAGAGCTAGAACCATCAACATCCCAATTACCTGATGAGCCGTCTGGGCTCGTAAAGCTACCAGAACCATCCGCATCCCAACTGGAGGATGATCCGTCTGGCCCAGCATAACTACCGCCTCCCTCTCCATCCCATGTCGACACGGAACCATCCGCTTCGGTGAAACTTCCTGAACCATCTGCATTAAACGATTCGCTTGAACCATCTGCATAACTGATTGATCCAGATCCATCCTCATTATATGTCTCTTCTGCTACTTCTGGCATTGAATAGTACATGATATATCTTCCTTTTTAATTTAATTTAATTAATATTCTAATTCTAAGCTTATGACTGTTTCATTGCTGGGCGTGGTTTATTCATCATCTGTCTCATGCTATTTAAGCGCTGAGTTGCCTGCATTCTATTCATTGCTGCCTTCTGTTGAGCCATTTTTGCTACCCCTTCCGCTGCTTTGTTTTCCATTTTACTTCTCCTAATATATTATTTAATATGAAACTATTTATGTAAAACTTATGCTATGATCTTGTGTTAATATCAACTTACATACAACCCATATAGCTCATAACATGGTTCCAACTATACAGTGTTACCTACAAGAAAATGTGATGGTGCTCACATTTGCGTAACATATAAAAAAATTATGGATAGACGAAAAGATTTTGCCAACATATCTCTACTTGCAGCTTTTTCTAGATCAGAAAAGGAGGAGCTATATACTCAATGTCGAATTAAACAATTTAAGAAAGGAGAGACTATAATAAACGAGGGAGACAACAGTCAAGAGCTCTACTTTATTATTGATGGTCGAGTAAAAGTTAGTAGTTGGTGTCCATCTGGTAGAGAGATTGGTCTCTCATTTCTAACTGGAGGAAGCTATTTTGGAGAGTTTTCAATCATTGATGGCAGACCTCGTTCTGCATCTATTGAGACTGCAGCATCCTCAATAATTGCGATTCTACCCTACCCACAATCAAAACAGTTTATCTTCAACCACATTAAAGTGATGCATCAGTTATTGATTGATCATGTCAATATGATTCGGCAACAAGATGAAAGAATTATGGATCTTACTGATGTTGGCGCACCTAAAAGAATTCATAAACTGCTACTAAAATTAATCCATATTCACCCTAAGTTCAAATCAGAACCTCTTATTCATCCCATGCCGACCCAACATGACATCGCAATAATGACTAGCACTAGCAGAGAGTCAGTATCTAGAGCACTTGCCATCCTTTATGAAGATGGTGTAATTGAAAAATCCGGAAAATATCTATTTATAAAAAAATTAGAGACCCTAAAACAACTCACATTAATCTCATAAAAAATATCATGAAAAGACTATTTTATATCATTATAGCACTCTGTTATGCGCCATACGCCGCGACAGAGGTGAGTGCATGGGAGAGAGGGAAGCACCTCTATATTAAAAATACAGACGCTAAAAGTAAAGGTGGCGGACCATTAGTGATTAAGGTGAAAATGCCAGAAAATATAGCACTCAATCAACAGACTCGACATATGAACCGTTGTGAGAGTGTCAAATATATAGAAAAAATAGTCGATGGGTATCGACTGCGATATGCGCTCATAGATAACTCATCATTAGCTAATGGAAGAGCCCCACTCTCTGCCAAAGTTGTCTTTACAAAATTTGAACGCGCCATTAAAGAGATCGCTAAAACAGATTTTCAGCCAGAGATAGCGACCATTCCGAAACCAATTTTACAATACTGCCCCCATAAGTCAGATGACCCCAGTTACTTTGACTGGAGAGAGTGGAAGAAAAGTGGCAAACAACTATACCGCATAAACATATCAGACTCACCACTACGCAAAAAGGGGGGCACACGATTAACCACCCTCTTAATTCACGAATTTTCTCACGCTTACGACCATATGAGAGGAATGGAGACCCCAAAAAAACGCTATGGTATTGAGAAAATCATCGTCCGTGGAGAGTGTGTTGCCTATATGAAACAACTGCACGCACTAAAGCAGCTGGGCGGATTTGAGAGTGAAGTTAAACGAGTCACTGGCGCGATCTTAATTAAATCACAATTCAAAAAAGAGTTAGCGCGCAACTTAAAAAGTTACAAACATTGTGATATTTTTAGAGATGAGATGAGTAAAAAGTATCCCGATGCAGATCTATTCCACTCTTTTGAACAGTTTGGCGTATTAGAGACTCAAAAAATCCTCCCTAAACTGATCGAATGGAACGACTCTTTTTTACCTACCGCTAGAGATAAAAGAGGGTAAAAGAGAGTAAAAGGTAAGAGCGCTTTAGTACGAAATTACCATTTTATGTTAGAATCATTAAATTATGAAAAAGTTTTTCAACACAGCAGGCCCCACAAATTCAGCGGATCATTACCATATCTCATCACTAGAGCGTATTGATTGGGAAGAGGTAGAGATGCTGATTGCTAGCAAAAAATACTTCCTCCTTCACGCCCCTCGTCAAACAGGTAAAACCAGCGCTCTGTTAGAGATGATGGAGACACTGAATAACGCTGATGATTACAACGCACTCTATGCAAATATTGAGGCCGCTCAAGCCTCTCGTAATGATAAAGAGAGTGGGATTGGAGGAGTATGTAGCGTTATCACTGACTCTAGCTCTCTCTACTTAAATGATGATAGGCTTGCTTCTTGGTATAAAGATGAGGGGAGAGCTGTTGAGGTAGATAATCGTCTTAAAGGAGTATTAACGAAGCTAGCAGAGTTAAGCACCAAACCAGTTGTTCTTTTTCTAGACGAAGCCGATGCGCTTATTGGCGATACGCTAATCTCCCTTTTGCGCCAAATCCGTGCAGGTTATGCCCAGCGCCCAGACCACTTTCCACAGACAATCGTTTTATGTGGCTTGCGAGATATAAAAGATTATCGCATCCATCGCTCTGATGGTGAGATTATCACGGGTGGATCTGCTTTTAATATTAAATCAGAATCCCTACGGCTAGGAAACTTCACCCAACAAGAAGTGAAAGAGCTATACCAACAACATACCACCGAGACAGGACAAGCGTTTGCTACAGAGATCTATCCAGCGTTATGGGAAGATACCAAAGGACAACCTTGGTTAGTCAATGCACTGGCCTATGAGATGAGTTGGAAAAACAGAGCGTTAAGAGATCGCACCATTAACATTACCCTAGAGCACTATCAAGCCGCTAGAGAGAGTTTGATCAGATCTAGAGCCACCCATCTAGACCAACTAGCAGACAAACTAAAAGAACCCAGAGTTCATAGAGTCATCTCGGCTATGTTAGAGTCAGAAGAGATAGAGGCAGACAACATAGTGGATGATGATCTCCAATATTTAGTAGATTTAGGGTTGATCATTAGAAAACCAACCCTGAAGATCAGCAACCGTATCTACCAAGAGATCATCCCCAGAGAGCTAACAACAGTTACTCAAGACATCATTGTCAACCAAGAGCAGAGCTGGTATCTCACCCCAGATAATAAAATTGACATTTCCAAACTACTGGAAGCGTTCCAGCAATTCTTTCGAGAACATGCCGATAGCTGGATTGAGAAATTCGACTACAAAGAGGCTGGCCCTCAACTACTCATGCAAGCTTTTCTGCAGAGAATTATTAATGGCGGGGGAAGAATCAATCGAGAGTATGGTTTAGGCAGGAAAAGAACCGATCTCTCTATAGAGTGGCCTATAGATCCTGAACACGGTTTTTTTGGAGAGGTCCAGCGCGTCATTATAGAGCTAAAAATATTGAGACATAGTTTAGATTCGACGATTGAACAAGGGATAAAACAGAGTGTAGATTATGCAGATAGCTACCATGCCGAGGAGGTCCATCTAATCATCTTCAACCGTAACCCAGAAACAGCTTGGGATGATAAAATTTGGCACAAAGAGCTCAAATATAATGAAAGAAAAGTTGGGGTTTGGGGAGCTTAAACTTAAATTTGTGGTCATAGTCTTTGCAAAAAACAGGGGCTTTCCAAACAGATCTAATGGATCAACTATTCATCACCAATTTATTAATATCATCATCGATGTAGAGCGCTGCTTCAACGCCCTCCATACTATACTGGTGATATCCGTGGTGAGTGTGATCGTTTTGAGCTTGCTGTTTCCATCCTGACTCGATGATTACTTGATCATCAGTATCACCATCGACAAAGAGGATATTATTGATGTCGGTGATATCGAGCAGATCTTCTACTTTTAGGGTGAGAATATCATCTCCATGACCCTGCATATTAATCTTCTCTATATTTTTCGCTCCCCCTATAAGAATTGCATTAAGGTCGATCGAGTCAGCAACTAAGATTGTGTTCATCTCTTCGCTGCTTGCTATTTTGCTTTCAACTGCAAAGGCGACTTCAGAAAAAACTCTGTTACTGCTATCACTCATTGTAACCGTTCCGTTAGAGAGTAGGGTGCTATCGAGAAGTGACTCGTTAGTTTTTGTGACATTGAGGTCAAAAAATTCAATACTGTGTTCTGCCAGAGATTTTAGTTCGTCAGCGCTGCTGATCCCATCTTGATTGAAATCCTGCCAGACTTGAAGATTGATGAATTGGCTATCATTTTGGTCGATAATGCCATCGCTGTTCTCATCGAGCGTGCTGAGTGCGCCAAGTCCTGTGTTAATTCCCTCCGCAAAGTATTCGGAGAAGAGCTCGGTAATGTTGTCTATTTTTCCGTTGTTGTTAATATCAAGAGCAAGGAAACCGTCATCGCCAGAGAGCCAGTTGGTGGGGGTGGCTGTGCCATCTGAGGTCATAGAGAATTGGTTGGTAGATACCGATTGCACCATCTCAATACCATCACCATCTAGATCAATTACGATTGGATCAACTACATGGGTACCATCATTACTACCCGTTAAATCATTAAACGATGGTGAATTTCCAGTAAAGTTGTATGAAGAGACTAAATTATCAGAATCATATATTTTTACTAATTTAATAGCCCCAGTAAAGTAAGTATCAACATGTAATGAAGCACCAATTGTCACTGGAGATCCAGATGCAGTATCTATGCTTCTACTACCCCCTAAATTCCAGGTTGTATCATCTGTATATGTAGCCCCATTAATAACGGTGGTTACAATGCCGTCATTATAATGTACAGATATTACATTTTCAGATCCTATTACGATATCACCAGCAACTCCCATTGTTACAGCAGAAGGATCATTACTTGCTGCATCAATATATAATAAAAGCTGACCATCTGTATTAATACCCACTTCTATATTATCATTGTCAGGATCTGATGCTTTTGCAAAGAATACATTTCCCACATTATGATTCGTAAGACTGCTTGCGAGAGATGTTGGGGTTAATGTAACTTCAAGCTTAAACTCATTACTATCCACCCCAAACGGATCATTTAAAACATCTCCTAATGTTATATAATCATTAACACCATCAAATACCAGCCCATTATCTGTTTCCACAGTGAGCGTGTTGCTCGAACTATTTGAGAGATTACCTGAAATATCCGCTGTATAGACTTTATAGGTTCCATCAACAAGACCGCTGGCTGATAGATCTGTATTGGTATCAACGACCGTGATTGTAACACTATTCCATTGGTCATCATCACTGCCGGTAATGTCAGTAAGATTATTTACCGTAATATTACTATTTACCAGATAAGCAACTCCAAGTTCTGAACTTTGCACCGTCGCATTATCACTACTCCCAACTGTCTCTTGGATTACGATTGCTGTTGGCGCAGTGGTATCGTCCTCTGCCACCTCCTCTTCTTCGTCCTCCTCCTCCTCTGTTACTGCTGCTTCCTGATCATCATCTCTGTCATCATCCGAATCTTCTAGACTATCTAGGTAATCATCTACCAGAGAGTCGATATAGGCATCCATGGCAGCTTCGTAGGGATCTTGATATTCATCATCTTCAGCAGAATCCTCGTCATCATAGCCCCCTCTCATTGCATCCAGAAAAGAGTCTTGAAATGAGTCCATCATAAAAGTTTTAGCCTCAAAAACTTCATCATCAGAGTCACCTCCATCTTCTCCGCTGAATTGATCGTTAATATCATTCCCCTCCTCACCTCCACCTCCAAAGAGATTCATAAATTCCTGATCACCTTCCCCCTCTTCGCTATCTCCTCCCCCAAATAGATTTAACCCTCCCTCACCCTCAAAACCTTCATCTCCAAACCCATCTTCTCCGCCAAAGAGAGCCATTAAATCTTCAGTTCCAACATCCTCATCAGCGCCCCCGAAAATATCCATCATCTCTTCAAGTGCTTCTTGCTCATTTTCGTCTAGATTCTCCATCACCTCTTCAAGCTGTTCCTCTAACTCATCTTCTAGCAATTCCTCTTCTAGTAATTCCTCTTCTCCTTCGCCCTCCTCTTCGATATCACCCTCTTCACTCTCCCCCTCCTCTTCTGAATTTTCCTCATCCACCTCTCCATCCTCTCCCTCTTCTTTACCCCCTTCCCCCTCCTCTTTCGCTACCTCTTCAGCTTCTATTCTGCTCTCTTCTGCCTCTACTCTAGCAGCCTCTGCAAAGGCAGGAACTGCTGGCATGACTGCTGAAAAGCTATTGACGAGGGAGTCAGGCGCCTCAAATACAGGATCAGGTGCGCCTCCCCCCATGCGTACACCTGTTGCAGTACCGGGAGTGGTGAGAGTCACGGTTCCTCTGCCATTCGCATCAGAAACATCTAACACTCCTGACTGGTGCACAAAAACACTGGAGCCATCTTTCTCTACCTGACCTTGCAGTTCAGAGCCTCTAATTCCGATCTGTGCGGTGGGGGTCTTAATGGTGGAGTGAGCACTTTTACCTCCCATTCCACCGAGCTTTCCGCTCGCGTAACGAAAAAATCCAGTAACAACTGTTGCTTCAAATTTACCCGTTGCAGGCTCTCCATCCTCTCCTGCGGAAGTATACTCGTAGTTATCGAGTATCGCTCTACTCTCTTTTCCCATCTGGAAGCTGGTATCATCATTCATGCGCAGACCGACATAGCTTCTGCCGACAGTCTCCACCACATCATTTTTGTAGATTGCGCCCCCTTTCTCTAATACTCGAATGGAACCATCCGCCCCTTTCGCAGTCACTCTACCTGATCCTATATCATCAACGGTTCCGATAACACTACCCAGTGCGCCAGGAAATCTTAAGGTGTCGGCAGGTCCTGCCACTTGAACGGCATCGCTGTTGAGCAGTAGTTTAGAGATAATATCTGGAGAGAGCTGTGCCCCAGTGGGGGACACTAAGATAGGAGAGCTCTCACCAGAAAAGTATCCCTCAACCACCACCTCTTCACCCATTTTACCTTTAATAATGAGATTGTCTCCACTACGGATATAATCCCCTTTCAGTAATAGCTCCGTTGAGAGTATTGTATGTGATTCAGGTGAGACAGCGTCTGAGACGGCATCGAACAGAAGTTTTCTCATACAGAGTGCTTACAACGAGGCGGAATCTTTTTGTAGCATCACTTCACCCAACCAGCCTCTTTCATCTTCTTGTAAGCCGCTTCCCATGATGACTCTTCCGCCGAAATATCTGCCATAACAGGCACCGGCTCAGGTGATAACTTTAATGATGAGATAGGTTGTGGTTTAACTTTCTCCAACATCTCTTTTCCGCCCTCTATCGCTTTACCTCCCTGCTCCTTAATCACCTCTGTCGCTTTTTCAACACCATCTGTCACTCCTTCGACAGACTCTTTTATGATACCACCCACTTCCTCAATAACTTTTTCCGCATTATCAACAACACGATTTAACACTTGATCTAACTCGATATCGCTCAGCTCACTACTCTCTTCCTGCGCTTCTGCCGGCTCATTATAGTAGTGACTAGAGAGTGTGCCCAGCTGGTTCAGAAGGCGCAAACGAGCGATAGCGCCTGTAATCTGCTCTTGTAGAACAGTCTGCTGAGCTTGGAAGAGTGCGTCTTCCGACCCCATAATCGCCATAATATCTGCCTCACCCAGTTTGAACTGCTCATTGGTGGCGTTCCTAGTTTCAGTCGCTGTCCTCATATTTTGCTGGTTAAGTTTTAGAATTTGGGTAGAGACTTGCAGTGCGCTCCAGTTAATTCTCGCCTGCTCTTCCGCAGTTCTTATTGCCAGATTAAGCTGCTCACGGCTATCTATTTTCGCCTTAGCGGTCTCACGCTCACGCGCTTTATCTGCACCACCTCGATAGAGATTGTAATTCATCTTCAACAGTGCCGTCCAACCCCACTCATCCCCTGCCGTACCCGCCGCATCATGTTTGTATAGATTTTTTAACTCTAAATCAAGCGTCGGTAACATTCCCGCTTTAGAGCCGATAAAGTCAGCCTCGGCCGCCAGTAAATTTGCTTCGGCCGTGCGAATAGCGGGGGCAGAGGCGAGTACCTGTTCAACCAGCTGATCTACATTTTCTGGTAACGGCTCTGTTGCTAGTAGCGGCAGTGGTTGCTGTAGGGCTGTCTCTGGCGCCTCACCCACCACTTTACTATAGCGAGCAAGCGCATCAGAGAGCTGACCTCGATTAGCTACCTGCGCTGTCAGTGCGCCAATATAAGGCCCTTCTGCTGCGGTTAGCTCTGCCTTACCTGCTGCCCCTGCTTTGACCTTCTGCTGAATCTGAGCAAATACTTTTTTATGTTGTTCTACATTACGCCCGATCATTTGTGACACTTTTTGGAGTCGATAGAGCTCATACCAAGATTCAATCACATTCAGCGTAATAGTCCCTGTTAGATCTTTGACACGAGTATCTGCATTTTTCAACATCTCCTTACTACGCGTTATCGAACTGCTAGTAGAACCTCCGTCAAAAAGTTTCTGAGTCAGGGTAATAGAGTGATCCTGCTGCCACATATCCTGTCCTGCAGAACCAGGTTTATTGGTATGCTCCTCCCCTGCGGTCATACTCAAATCAATCACAGGAAGATAAGCCGCCTGAGCACTCACCAACTGCTCTTCTGCAACATGATGTGCCGCTCTTGCAGAGAGCACTTCAGGGTTACTACCCAGCGCCCTCTCAATGGCTTGATCAAGCGTGTGAGCCGAAAGCGGTGTCACCGCCATGGTAAGAATCGCCAACGGGGCGGTCATCTGTATCATCTTCATTATCTAACTATTTCCTATTATTTTTTAACTATTAAAATTATATTAACTATTCATTACCAATTTGCTCACATCTTCATCAATGTAGAGAGTAGCCTCTACTCCCTCCATGCTGAACTGTTGGTAACCACTCACACTCTCACTATTACTCACTTGACGCTGCCAGCCATTCTCGATGATAACTTGATCACCAGTGTCGCCATCGATAAAGAGGATGTTGTTGCTGTCGGTGATATCAAGCACATCTTGGATATTAATAGAGAGCGTATCACTACCACTCCCCTGCATATTGATCTGCTCAATATTATTTGCGCCAGCTGCTACGATAGCGCTAAGGTCAATACTCTCTGCTACCAAGATCGAATCCACCACCTTGTTCTCAACCGCAAAAGCGACCTCAGAGAAGCTTTTGGTAGTGCCATCGCTCATCCCAACGCTTCCGTTGGAGAGGAGGGTGCTTTCAAGAAGTGACTCGTTGGTTTTAGTGACATTGAGGTCAAAAGATTCGATACCATGCTCAGCGAGGGATTTTAGCTCGTCGGCTGTGCTGATGCCGTCTTGATTGAGATCCTGCCAAACTTGAAGATTAGAGAATTGGCTGTCGTTTTGGTCAATAATGCCGTCGCTGTTCTCATCGAGCGTGCTGAGTGCGCCTAGACCTGTGTTAATTCCCTCCGCAAAGTATTCGGAGAAGAGCTCGGTGATGTTGTCTATTTTTCCGTTACCGTTAATATCTAAAGCGAGAAGACCATCATCTGAAGAGAGCCAGTTGGTGGGGGTGGCTGTGCCGTCTGGGGTCATAGCAAATTGGTTGATAGATGCCGACTGCATCATCTCGATGCCGTCACTATCTAAATCAATTAGAATGGGGTCAACTGCAGTAATCGACCACTCATCTGCCAAATATTGCTTTACTGATATTCTATCAGCAGATGAAAGCTCTTGATCATAGATCAACAACTCTCCAACAAATACTTTCGCTCCATTAAAATCCCTATAAATTCCGTCAATAACTAAGGTAACACCCGTATTAACTGCATCACCGATTACATCACTAGTTGTACGCGCAACAAGACCATCATCACTTCTCCATACCGTAGTACTAGCACCTGATATTTTTACATGCCAAATTAACGCTTCATCTTGATATGATGGCATATAACCCACTAAAAATATTTCTGCTGCATCTGCTGCGGTTGCCGTCCAATTAAATGTCGATTCCATCGCTGTAGTCACTCGACCAGAAGATCCCATAATTACATTATTATCATTAAACATTAACATGCTTGTACTAGAGTAAAATGTTGGCGCTGAATAGCTAGAAATAACAGAAAAATCATTACTATTACCAGACTTGTCTACCAAAGAAGATATTATTGTCCCATTTACTGTTGAGTCAGCAACACCGTTACCATCCACGTCTTTTGCTGAAACCCATGTCATCAGCCCCGTTGTTGGCATAACAAGGGTCGCATCCACCACCACCCCAGAAAAAGCAATGCTAGTCTCTGAGGTAGAAACACTCCCCCCAGCAGCATCCGTAATGGTTCCCCCACTCAAGTTTAACGAACTAACAGAGAG
>Ga0209775_1001253_pt1 | contig 12134 bp, 10 predicted proteins | sample SaaInlV_135m_DNA_FD_184661 | JGI IMG/M metagenome (GOLD analysis project Ga0209775, IMG submission 184661) | Marine microbial communities from expanding oxygen minimum zones in the Saanich Inlet - SI072_LV_135m_DNA (SPAdes) (version 2) | ecosystem: Environmental > Aquatic > Marine > Intertidal... | reverse complement strand
TTGTCGCCGTGTCAACAGCCAAAAGGTCAACAGGAAGACTCTGGACGCCTTGATTTGTGCTGGGGCCTTGGATAGTTTTGGCCAACACAGGGCTGAACTTCTGGGTCACCTCGATGCAGCGATGAATGCAGCCAATCAACATGGGGCAAACTTGTCCTCTGGGCAAGACGATATGTTTGGCCTTGGAGCGGTAAATGCAGTTGTTGAATCTGCATTAGATGTGAGGCCGTGGTCGGAAAGGAAAACACTCGAAATGGAACGACTCAGCCTTGGCCTATATCTGACAGGGCATCCGGTAGATCACCATCGAGCGGAACTCGCAGAGATGACGAGCGGTCCAATCGGGAAAATCAGGGCGCAGCCCGAGCGCGTGATCATACTGGCAGGGCTGATTACGGGGCTGCGGACCTTTCAAAACCGCAGGGGTGAGACAATGGCGTTTTTTCAATTAGATGATCCAACCGGTCGAGCTGATGTCAGCGTGTTTGGCGACCTCTATTCGAAGGTGCGGGGAACCCTCGGCTCGCAAGGCGTGGTGGTTGTCCGGGGTATTTGTGGAACGGACGAGCGCTCAGGATTGCTTGCTGTGAAGGCGGACAGGGTTTTGGCGCTGGAGGATTCGCGAGCTACGCTTTTACGACGGATAGCTGTCCACCTGTCGTCGAGCCGGAAAGGGCCGGCACTTCTGGAAGAATTGCAGCGCCTGCTGTTAAGTCACCAGCCGGGAACTACGGAAGTTGCCTTGCATTACCTTAATCCAAGCGGCGATGAAGTGTGCATGACCTTGGGGTCTGAGTGGCATGTGTTTCCCCGGTCTGATTTACTCGATTCCCTTCGCGAATTAGCGGGTGAGGAGGGGGTCAGGCTTGTTTTCGACCCAACCGCCAGTCTCCAGGAGGTCACCGATTCAAGCCCTATCGCTGCGTAGGACCCGGTGGGTTGTCCGCAGGCGTTAAAATAACGACATCATGGCGAATTCACTGGATTTCGAACAGCCGATTGTTGATCTGGAAGCAAAGATCGAGGAGTTACGGCGTGTCGAAAGTGCGGGCGAACTTGATCTACAAAGCGAGATCGAGAAGTTGGAGCTCAAGAGTCAAAAACTGACTCGGGAGATTTTTTCATCGCTTAGTGCATGGCAGATCACTCAGCTCGCTCGGCATCCGGCCCGACCCCATTCTCTCGACTATATCCCGCGAATCTTCTCCGATTTCCAGGAGCTTTCAGGCGACCGGATGTTTGGTGATGACCGGGCGATTGTCGCGGGGCTGGCCCGTCTAGGGGGTAACGGTGTCGTGGTTGTTGGACATCAAAAAGGGCGCGATACCCGGGAGAAGGTTCGACGGAATTTCGGCATGCCGCGCCCGGAAGGGTACCGCAAGTCACAACGAATTATGAAACTTGCTGCGCGTTTTGGGTTGCCGGTGATCACGCTGATTGACACCCCTGGTGCGTACCCAGGCATCGGCGCAGAAGAGCGGGGACAAAGCGAGGCGATTGCTCGTAGCATCGCGCTTATGGCTGATTTGCCGGTGCCAATAATCTCCGTGGTGATTGGCGAAGGGGGGTCTGGTGGGGCCTTGGCGATCGGCGTATGTGATCGTTTGGTCATGCTGGAATACGCTACTTATTCTGTGATCAGTCCGGAGGGATGCGCTGCGATTTTATGGAAAAGTGCCCAAAAAGCCCAAGTTGCGGCCGAGGCGATGAAACTGACCTCTTCGGGTTTAAAAACCAACAAACTTGTGGATGACATCGTCAGCGAACCTCTGGGAGGGGCGCACCGTGACCCTCTCAAGACCGCTGAAGATTTAAAGGGGTCAATTATTGGGCACCTGACAGAACTGAAACAACTTGAGATCGAGGAAATGCTGGCCCAGCGTTATACACGTCTTCAGGAGTTTGGGCGGTTTAATGAGAGTGCATGAGGGGTTCAAACTCGACTCCGGCAAGGTCCTAGACGCGCTGGTACCTGTCTTCGAAAAATACTCGGGTGGCACAGTGAATATTGCGTTCAGCGGCGGTGTCGACTCCAGTGTGCTACTCCACGCAGCGAGCACTCTTCGACAACGTTACCGGGTATCGCTTCGGGCGCTCCATGTAAACCACAGGTGGTCAGCCCAGTCTGATATCTGGCAGCAGCACTGCGAGGCTGCTTGTAGTACTTTGGATGTGGATTTTTTGACGACCCGATTGGCGGATTCCTTAACTGATGAGCTGCCCAGCGAAACCCTTGCTCGAGCCAAGCGACTTCAATGGTTTGTTGAAGTCGTTGATTTTGGGACACCGCTTCTGACGGCACACCACGCCGATGATCAGGCGGAGACGCTCTTGTTGCGTTTGCTGCGAGGATCCGGTGTTCAGGGGCTAGGAGGGATGCATGATGACCGTAATGTTGGAAACCTTCGGATTCTGCGTCCTTTTTTGCGGTTGTCTCGAGCTGACCTGGAGATGTGGGCAAAGGATTACAGTTTGCAGGCGATAAATGACCCCGGAAACTCAGATACAAGGTTTGAGCGAAATTTTTTGCGCCATGAGATTTTGCCGCGACTGGTGTCGCGGTGGGCCAGTGCCCAGGGAACCCTCAGCCGCGCAGCAGGTTCTTTTCAGGCTACTCAGAGCCTGCTCGATGAGGTTGGACATGAGGACCTGACCGCATGTCGGCGCTCTGTAGATCAATGCTTGCTCGGAGTATATGGAACGCTATCCATTTCAGCTTTAGATAAACTCAGCCCAGCACGCAGGCTCAACCTGTTGCGGTATTGGTTTCGCCTTTTCTCACTTGAAACAGCCAGCGAAAATAGCCTTAGCGAGTTTCTTCGCCAACTTCGCGATGGTGCTTCAGAGTGCGCACCTGTGCTTAGAGTTGGTCAATGCTGGTTACGAAGGTATCGGGATAGCCTTTTCCTATTGCCCGGCGGCCCTGTCGCTCAGGAAAAATATTCAACCAGCAGACCGTGGAATGCCGGGCCGACCCAGATCAAAGGTGCGGATATTGGAATCGAGGGAAAGATAACGGATGGTATGGGTCTGAAACTTTCTTGCCTTAAAGGGGGTCTGTTAGAACTTCGTTGGCAGAAGGGAAATGCTCGGCTCCGCCCGACTGCGAATGGACATCATCGTCGAGTGAAACATCTATTCCAGGAAGCAGGAGTTCCTCCTTGGGAGAGGTCCCGATTGCCTTTGGTCTATTACGCCGATCAATTGGCCTGTGTGCCAGGCGTTGCGGTGGAACACTCTCTTTCGGCTTCGGTTGGTGAGCCTGGCATTCAGATATTGATCTCAGATCTGCGTATTGCCAGTGCCGGGGGCTTAGCGTAGCCGGGAACCGCGGCTTCATTGTATCCACGAGGCTCCTCTGCTATCCTAACCATCCGTCGGGCCAGAGCGCGAAATTCAGTTGGCGCTGCTGCCCGGGCAAACGAGAAATAAAACATGCCCGACGGTACATCTCCAAAATACGCTTTTGTGACCGGTGGTGTTGTCTCATCACTGGGAAAAGGGCTCTCCGCGTCCTCATTGGGAGCGCTTCTGGAGGCTCGCGGGCTCCAGGTTACCCTGATTAAGCTCGACCCGTATATCAACGTGGATCCGGGGACTATGAGCCCGTTCCAACATGGCGAGGTTTTCGTAACCGATGACGGGGCCGAAACCGACCTCGATCTAGGCCACTATGAGCGATTCGTTCGGACACGAATGGGTAAGTCCAATAACTTTACCACCGGACAGATCTATGAACGGGTAATCCGAAAAGAAAGGCGCGGGGATTATCTTGGAGGAACTGTTCAGGTGATTCCCCATATCACTAACGAGATAAAACAGTCAATTCAGGCTGCGGGGGAGGGTTTTGATGTTTGCCTGGTAGAGATCGGCGGTACGGTAGGGGACATTGAGTCGCTACCTTTTCTGGAAGCGATCCGGCAGATGCGTATTGAACTTGGTAGAGCGAATACGATTTTTCTTCATCTCACTTTAGTTCCCGAACTGTTCGCGGCCGGGGAAATCAAGACTAAGCCGACTCAGCATTCGGTTAAAGAGTTGCGCAGTATCGGTATCCAGCCTGATGTAGTTCTATGCCGTGCCCGACAGCCCTTACCCGATGACGCCCGAAAAAAAATATCCCTGTTTACCAACGTCGAGGAATCTGCTGTTATTTCAGCGGAGGATGTCGATAATATTTACTCGATCCCACGGCGATACCACGAACAGGATCTGGATGGCATCGTAGTAAGACATCTGGGATTGCCAACCGCTCAGGCAGATCTGGGGGAATGGGATCGGGTTGTGGAAACCATGGATAACCCCGATTCAGAGGTTACTATTGCGATGGTTGGGAAGTACGTCAGCCTGACAGAGTCCTACAAGTCGCTCTCAGAGGCTTTGGTTCATGCAGGTATCCAGAATCGCACCCGTGTTTCGGTCGTATATATCGACGCCGAGACACTTGAAGAAGGAGACAGTGAATCTCTTGAAAAGGTTGATGCGATTTTAGTGCCAGGTGGCTTCGGTATTCGTGGTTCTGAAGGCATGATCCGGGCCGTAGAGTATGCGCGTACTCGCAAAATACCCTATCTTGGTATCTGTCTTGGTCTGCAGATTGCGATTATCGAGTTTGCCCGTAATGTCGCACTTCTTGAGAACGCGCAGAGTACCGAGTTTGATTCGGCGACGAAAAATCCGGTGGTCGCATTAGTCACTGAGTGGACCCAGTCTGATGGCAACGTCGTCGCGAGGAACGAAAACGACGATCTCGGGGGAACCATGCGACTTGGCGCCCAAGATTCGATACTGAGGCCGGACTCACTGTGCGCGCAGATCTATGGGAAAGCTCGAATTCAGGAGCGCCATCGCCACCGCTATGAGGTGAACAACAACTACCGTGATCAATTTGAGAGCCAAGGGCTGCGTATATCCGGGTGCTCTGAAGATGACCTGGTGGAGATGATTGAATTGCCCGGGCATCCGTGGTTTGTGGCATGCCAGTTCCACCCAGAATTTACGTCTACGCCACGAGACGGACACCCACTGTTCTCGGCTTATGTTGCAGCAATGCTTCAGGCTAAAAGCCAGGGTGGTATAAATAAACCAGAGGCGGTTGACGGGTGAAACTGTTCGGTCGCAAGGTCGGCCGGGGGCAGCCGCTGTTTCTGGTTGCTGGCCCGTGTGTCATCGAAAGCCGTGAGAACGCACTGGCTACTGCAGTTCGGCTTGCGGCCATAGGCGAGGCACTCGATGTTCTGATCATTTATAAGTCATCGTTCGATAAGGGCAACCGCACCTCTGGTAGATCGTTTCGCGGTCCAGGGCTCGATGAAGGACTTGAAATTCTTCAAATGATTAAAACCCAAACCGGGCTTCCGGTTTTGACTGACGTGCATACGCCGGAACAGGCAACACTTTGTGGCGAGGTGGTTGATGCGCTCCAGACCCCAGCGTTTCTGTGTCGTCAGACCGATTTGATTGAAGCAGCGGCAAAAACAGGGAAACCGGTAAATATCAAGAAAGGTCAATTTTTATCTCCCGGCGAAATGACAAGCGTTGTGGCAAAGGCACGAGCGGTTGGGAACACGGACATCTTGGTTTGTGAGCGTGGGACAACCTTCGGCTACAACAATCTGGTCGTTGATATGCGCTCGCTTGATATTTTGCACAGCCTTGGTTGCCCGGTAGTGTTCGATGCAACCCATTCGGTCCAGTTACCTGGTGGGGCAGGAGACCGATCCGGTGGCCAGAGAGAATTTGTCCCGGTGCTAGCGCGGGCGGCGGTTGGTGCCGGCATTTCCGGACTATTTATGGAAACCCACATCGATCCGGATCAGGCGCTCAGTGATGGACCCAATGCGTGGCCACTGGATAACCTTGAGTCATTGCTGGGGGACTTGCTTGCTCAAGATCGTGTGGTTAAAAGCGGCAGTTGGATCCGAGATGGAATCGCGATATGACCGGTGCCCAGACGGTTTTAGTGCAGATGTGAGCCAAGAGGGTGCTATGAATTTGGTCGTTGAGTCGGTCCTCGGGCGCGAGATTCTAGACTCGCGGGGTTTCCCCACAGTCGAGGCGGAAGTTCGCCTTCGAGGCGGGGCTCATGGTCGTGCGGCCGTGCCTTCAGGCGCTTCCACGGGAAAGCTCGAAGCGTTAGAACTGCGTGATGGTGATCCGCTACGCTACGACGGCAAAGGGGTTCGCAAGGCGGTAGGCAATATTAACGGTGAGATTGCCAGTTGTCTTCGGGGGATGGAAGGGTCGAACCAACGGGCGGCAGATCTAGCAATGATCGGGCTCGACAACACGCCCAACAAGAGCCGGCTCGGCGCAAATGCGATCCTTGCAGTGTCGCTTGCCCTCGCACACGCTGTAGCGCGACAACTCGCCGTTCCTTTGTATCGTCACATTGCCACGTTGCACGGTAACTTGAACCCGACGCGCCTTCCTGTCCCGCAGATGAATATCGTAAATGGCGGAGCCCATGCAGATAATAGCGTAGATTTTCAAGAGTTTATGATCGTGCCTGTAGGCCGGGCCAGTTTTGCTGAGGCGTTACGCGCGGGCGCGGAGATTTTTCACAAACTGCGCCTGGTCTTAATAGCGCAAGGATTGCAAACCGGGGTCGGCGATGAAGGTGGCTTTGCGCCGGACTTTGCTTCCAATGAGAGCGTGGTTACTGCGGTACTTCAGGCCATTGACGACGCCGGGTACCGTGTTGGGGATGAGGTCTACCTTGGGCTGGATCTGGCGAGTTCAGAATTTTACTCAGCAGGGCATTACAATTTAGATTCTGAGGGTCGAAAATTTAGCACGGGGGAATTTATCGACCTGATCTACGACTGGATAACCCGGTTCCCCATTATCTCTGTCGAGGACGCGCTATCCGAGGAGGATTGGGACGGCTGGAAGGCGCTGAGTGCGAGAATCAAAAACAAGGTGCAACTTACCGGCGATGATCTGTTTGTGACCAACTCTGCTATCTTGAAACGAGGAATTGACCAAGGGCTTGCCAATTCGATACTGATCAAGCCGAATCAGATTGGCACCCTTAGCGAGACATTAGATGCGGTCGCGCTTGCGCAGGGCCACGGTTACGGGGTTACCATTTCGCACAGATCAGGCGAGACTGAGGATACAACTATCGCGGACCTCGCGGTGGGGGTCGGTGCGGGGCAAATTAAGACCGGATCGTTGTCGCGTTCAGAACGGGTCGCCAAATATAATCGCCTTTTAAGAATCGAACAGGAACTGGGGCCGCAGGCTCAATACGCCGGAATGGCGGGATTCCCCCACCGGGGCAATCACTAGAGAGTATGTAGGGCGCAGAATTCGTGTACCGCAGGGCCCTCATTTTCACATTGATTGTTGGGGTGCTGACCCTCCAGTGGGCGCTGTGGGCCGGGAAAAGCAATATCGTTGATTTGATTTATCTGCAGCAGACCCTAGCCAGTCTCGAAACTAAAAATGCGTCCCTTCGCCACCGAAATGATCGCCTTCATGCGGACATCAACGAGATAAAAAGTCGGCTGGAAGCCATTGAGGCCCGAGCACGAAAGGAGCTTGGCTTGATTTTGCCTGGAGAAACCTACTACCAGACGGTGCTGCCAGAAGGAAGTGTATCGAGGATCCCTACCGATTAAAACGGAGCATCTTTCTTATTCCGGTAACCCTAGATCGTAGGGTAGGGGTTGAGTGACAAGGCATTGCCCGTCAATCTGGGTCTTTGCGGTGGAATGGCCCTGCAGCCAGGCAATTGGGATGGATGCTAATACTTCCCAATCGCCAGTATCCGAATTTTTGGCGGCGTCTACGACCACTCCCTGTTGGACCGACTCCTCGCCACCTCCAGTCACCACAGTTCCGGGCCCAATAACTGAAGCCGTTTTGACAGTGCCTCGTATCATGCGGGTTTTTAACCGACCGAGGTACCGGACACGGGCAACAATTTCCTGACCCGGATAGCACCCTTTTTGAAAGCTCACTCCACCGATCAAGTCGAGGTTGACCGATTGAGGAATAAACATCTCGTGGGTTTGCAAAAAGATCAAGGGGAGGCCGTTTTGAATGCACGCAAGGGCGAATGTGTTGTTTGAGTCACTTGTAGCCGAAGAAAAAGTATTTTGATCTATCGCCTCGGCAATACCCTCGGTATTGAGCGTAAACTCGAACGGCAATACAGCAGGAAATCTATGTTCAACCGGCGTCTGTGACAGATCCAGGGATGCGCTTTGGCCATTGTATGAAACGTGAGAAAATCCCACCTGCCAAGTGGGATTCAAGGTGACATCCACTCGTGCACGAAGGATGAACATCTGCAAACGTTTGATCAATTTATCCAGAATTTGAGGGTCCGTGATGAGCCAAAAATCTGACGCGGTTCGCAATACAAAAAATATTGCCAGTAGGCGCCCTTTGGGTGAACAGTATCCGCTCAGCACGCAACCGCCTATTGGAATGGCCTCGATATTCGCGGTCAGTTGGGCTTGAAGGAACTGGACTGCCTCGTCGCCGGAACATCGAGCAACCGCCAGTTGGTTCGTTATAAGCAACGGCGGGGTTAAACTGGTCACTGGGAGGCCCTGATGAATTGGCAGAGCGGCTGCCTGGCTCTCAAAAGTCGCGTTCGGTCAGAGGCTTGATTTACTGAGGGCATAGGAGTGAAGATCGTCAAAAAGGTAAAAAATTGCAAAAAGGCGAACCAGACCTTGAAAGTGTAGGGGCAAAAACGTGAAAATCAAATATGGTGCGATGCACAAAAGGAAAATGACAAAGGTGATAGCGGCTTCCTCAGATCCGGACAAAGAGATAGCCTCGCCTATTCGAAAGGCAGGATCTACTCCTGTTGAGGGCACGGACGGTGGGTCCGGCAAGCAAACTGGCCCGAAAGAGCTAGAGCCAACTCGTTACGGTGATTGGGAGCGCAACGGGCGTTGCATAGATTTTTGACATCGGTAAATGTTACTTCGGTTCAAGGCGAGGTTGGCCGGTGAAGGCTGCTGTTAACCGACCACTTTCGCCACACCTGCAGGTTTATCGACCTCAGTTGACTTCGGTTCTATCTATTGGACACCGGGCTACAGGAATCATTCTTTGTTTCGGAGCGGTGGCGCTGTCTGCATGGCTGATTTCACTCGCGTTGGGCGAGCAGATGTTCAACGGCTACACCGGATTATTGAATACGTTGATCGGCAAAGTATTTATGTTGGGCTGGCTTTTCAGCTTTTTTTATCATTTGTGCAATGGGGTACGCCATCTGTGCTGGGACGCGGGGTATGGGTATGAGATAACCCAAGTTTACCAAAGCGGGTGGATGGTGGTGCTCGTTGCATTCGGTATGACGATTGGTGCACTTATCAGCGCGGGCTGATATGTGTTTCATTATGAGTCAGATATGAAGTCAGCCTTGGATCAACCTTCGCAGTTTCACTCCGGTGTCCGTCATTGGCGCCTCCAGAGGATCTCAGCGATCGCGTTGATTCCACTTTCGCTGTGGGCGGTCATTGAGTTGGTGCCTCTGCCGGCGCAGAACTACGCGACAGCGCTTGAGTGGATTCATCAGCCTTTATCAATTGGGTTGCTATTATTTCTTGTACCGATGCTTTATCTGCACGCGGCCCTTGGAGTTCAAGTTGTTCTTGAGGATTATATTTCGGACCCACTACGCCGCCGTCTGGTAGTAATAACCCACGCGGTCGCCAGTGTTGCGGCGCTTGGGACGCTGGGCGCGTTATTTTCAGCTTAGGGAATCAGGTATCCGTGAGTCTTTCAAGCGCTTACAAAATTATCCGGCATGAGCATGACGTTGTCGTTGTCGGGGCTGGTGGGGCGGGTCTTCGCGCCTGCCTCGGCCTCGCCGAGGCAGGTCTGCGTACAGCTTGTGTGACCAAGGTTTTCCCAACCCGCTCGCACACAGTAGCCGCACAGGGCGGAATGAGCGCAGCGCTTGGGAATATGGGAGAAGATGACTGGCGCTGGCACATGTATGACACCGTTAAAGGGTCAGACTGGCTAGGGGATCAGGAGGCGATCGCGTTCATGTGTCGCGAAGCGCCGTCTGCGGTGATCGAACTGGAACATTACGGAGTACCTTTTTCGCGAACCGCGGATGGAAATATCTATCAGCGCGCATTTGGCGGCATGACAACACATTTTGGTCAGGGGCAGGCGCAGCGTACTTGTGCCGCAGCTGATCGAACCGGGCACGCGATCCTCCACACGCTCTACCAACAGTCATTACGGCAAAAAGTCGAATTTTTTATTGAATACTTCGCACTGGATTTGATTATCGAAGACGGACAGTGTCGGGGCGTTGTTGCCTGGTGCCTCGAAACCGGTTCTATTCACGTCTTTTCAGCAAATCTGGTGGTGCTTGCCACTGGCGGTTACGGGCGAGCCTATTTCTCAGCGACTTCGGCGCATACCTGCACCGGCGATGGTAATGCAATGGTTCTTCGCGCCGGGCTGGCGCTCCAGGATATGGAGTTCGTCCAATTTCACCCTACCGGAATCTATGGTTCCGGCTGCCTGATCACGGAGGGTGCTCGTGGCGAAGGGGGGTTCCTGACCAATGCCTCTGGTGAGCGTTTCATGGAACGTTATGCCCCCAACGCTCGCGACCTTGCATCCCGAGACGTGGTCAGCAGGTCTATGACTATGGAAATCCGTGCCGGAAGAGGCCTCGGTGCCGAGGCGGATCATATTCACCTGCACCTTGAGCATTTGGGCCCCGAGGTCCTTGCCGAGCGACTTCCGGGTATCTCGGAGACCGCAAAAGTTTTTGCAGGGGTAGACGTGACCCGGGAACCCATCCCGGTGTTGCCGACGGTGCACTACAACATGGGCGGGATACCGGCCAACATTCATGGTGAATGCTTAGGTTTCAGCGAGAACGACCCAACGTCTGTAGTTCCAGGGCTGATGGCGATTGGAGAGGCCGCCTGTGTCTCTGTTCATGGTGCTAATCGTTTGGGATCGAATAGCTTGCTCGATCTGATAGTTTTTGGGCGCGCTGCTGCGAAACGGGCCGAGGCGACGATCGAGGCCGGTGGCGCGATTCCAAGTGTGACTCAAGATTCTGTAGACATCTCGCTTGCGCGATTTGACCGTTTGCGCCATGCCCGCGGCTCCGAGTCAACCGCCCGAATTCGCATTGGAATGCAAAAAGCGATGCAGTCAAACTGTGCGGTGTTTCGAAATCACGACATACTGACGGAAGGCTGCGAGAAAATTGATACGCTCGTCAACAGTTTTCAGGAAGTCGGGCTCTCGGATCGATCGATGATCTGGAATACCGATCTGGTCGAAACTCTTGAGCTCGAGAACCTGCTCAGCCAGGCTCGGGTAAGTGTTGAAAGCGCTTTAGCTCGCAAGGAGAGCCGTGGCGCTCATGCCCGTGAGGATTTCCCCGATCGGGACGACGAAAACTGGATGAAACACAGCTTGTCCCGACTCGTTGAAGGTTGTGTAACACTCCAGTATCGACCGGTGACCGTCAGTACCGGCGACTATGAAGTCGATAGCATTCCACCCAAGGCGAGAGTGTATTGACGGTGTAATGGCCGAATTCAGCTTAAATCAAGGATCCAAGGTCCACAAGGGGAAACGCCACAATAATGGCGACTTGATGGGTAAGCCCCAGTGGTTTGAGATCTATCGGTGGGACCCGGACGACGACTCTAACCCCAGGTTGGATCAGTATGCGGTTGATACTGCAACGTGTGGACCTATGGTTCTCGACGCACTGTTAAAAATCAAGGATGAGATTGACTCTACACTCACCTTTCGGCGCTCTTGTCGAGAGGGGATCTGCGGCTCCTGTGCGATGAATATTAACGGGGTCAATACTTTAGCCTGTACCCAGTCGATACAGGCACTAAAGGCACCTGTAAGAATTTACCCACTACCGCACATGCAGGTCATCAAGGATCTGGTTCCAGATCTGTCTCATTTCTTTGCGCAACACGCCGCTCTGGAACCCTGGTTGAAGACTTCTGGACCGGTTCCGGACTTAGAGCGGCCGCAGACGCCTGCACAACGAGAGGCTCTGGACGGACTTTACGAATGCATCTTGTGCGCCTGTTGTTCCACCAGTTGTCCCAGCTACTGGTGGAATTCCGATCAATATCTTGGGCCGGCGAATCTGCTTCAGG
>Ga0209775_1001236_pt1 | contig 12256 bp, 10 predicted proteins | sample SaaInlV_135m_DNA_FD_184661 | JGI IMG/M metagenome (GOLD analysis project Ga0209775, IMG submission 184661) | Marine microbial communities from expanding oxygen minimum zones in the Saanich Inlet - SI072_LV_135m_DNA (SPAdes) (version 2) | ecosystem: Environmental > Aquatic > Marine > Intertidal... | reverse complement strand
CTGAATAATGGACGGGCCGAGATTCGAACTCGGGGCCTCTCCGCTGCCAGCGAAGCGCTCTGACCGGACTGAGCTAACCGCCCTTGATTTTGAGTTTTAGTTTTGCTTTAAGAATGTTTTGATAAAATGGCCCGACCAAGATTCGAACTTGGGATCTTCCCCACGTCAAGGGGACGTCATAACCAGGCTAGACCATCGGACCTTATTCTAGAAGTTGAATTTCTAAGTTAATATCACTTGGAATTGGTACTCTAAGAACTAAATGTAATGCTCTTTCATCAGCTGCAAGATCGATCATTCTTTTGTGAATTCTCATTTCGTAGTTTTCCCAAGAAGCTTTACCTTCTCCTTGTGGAGATTTTCTTACAGGTACTTTAAGAGTTTTAGTAGGAATCATAATTGGGCCTGCGAACTTTGTTTTTGTTTTTGTTGCAATATCTTTGATTTGAGTGATAACTTCGTTTAGTTGATTCAAATCAGTTCCGTACAGTTTTATTCTCGCTGTTGGCATTGTAGATTGGGTTGAGTGTCGTGTTTTAAAAGAGTTTTGGTTGACTTAGATGACTTTCTCAACTTCTCTAAAAATAGCCTTTATTGAGGGTTCTGCGTTGAGTTTATGGACGATCTGAGCACCATAATGTTTTAGGAGGGGTTCAGTCTCCTTTTTGTACACTTCAAAACGATGATTAATCACTGTTATAGTGTCATCTTTACGCCCCTGACCTCGATTCATGAGACGTTCTTTGAAAACTGAATTTCTACCCGTAAATGCGATGACTTTGATGACTTCTATCTTGTTTTTGATTAGTTTTGCTTGAGTTATATTTCTTGGGAATCCATCTAGGACTAGAATTTTTTTGTTGGATTTAATATAATTAAGAGTTATTTGGACTGCTAGTTTTGGTGGGATAAAATTGCCTTTGTTAATCAACGCAAATACTTTCTTTCCTAAAGTTGTGTTTTTGTTTAATTTTCTTAGAATATCTCCGGTCGAAATATGTCTATATCCGAACTTCTTGGCAATCAATTTTGCCTGAGTTCCTTTACCTGCGCCGGGAGGTCCAACAACTAGAATTGCTTTTTGCATATAGATAGAACAATCAGGTAGTATAAAAAAATTTAGAAAAAGTATGAGAGGACCCGAAGGCCCTCATTAACCTTATTTCTTTACAACGTCAATACAGATTCCTGCAGCAACAGTTCTACCCATGTCTCGGATAGCAACTTTTGCTAATTGTGGGAAATCTGAGTTCTTTTCAATACAAGTTGGTCTTGTTGGAACACAAACAATTTCCGCAACGTCTCCGTTTCGAAGTAAGTCTGGGTTTTCTTCAAGAGTTTCTCCTGTTTTAGGATTGATTTTCTTCAAAATCTTTGTAACTCTACAAGATACTTGTGCTGTATTAATGTGGAATACTGGTGTATATCCAATTGTTAATACAGATGGGTGGTTCAGTACAACAATCTTCGCAGTAAACTCTTTAGCTACTGTTGGGGGATTGTCTGCTGTTCCAAGAACATCTCCACGTTTTAAATCCTCTTTTCCAATTCCTCGGATAGAGATTCCAACATTGTCTCCTGGACCTGCAACCTTCATTTGTTCGTGGTGTGCTTCGATTGTCTTCAGTTCTCCTTCTTTTCCAGAAGGCATTCCAATAAGTTTTTGTCCAATCTTCATTTCTCCAGTTTCAATTCTTCCGACTGGAACCGATCCAATACCTTTGATGCTATAAACATCTTGTACTGGCATTCTTAATGCAAGACCTGTTGGTTTTTCTGGAGGATTCAATTCATCAAGAGCTGATAACAAGGTTGATCCCTTGTACCAAGACATTTCACTTGAATTGTCTTTGATGTTGTCTCCTTTAAGCGCTGCAATTGGGATAAATTTAACATCATCTGCTTTCCAACCATAAGTTGTGATAAGCTTTCTGACATCTGACTCTGTTGCGTCAAATTTATCTTGTGCGTAGCTAACCATATCCATCTTGTTTACTGCAACAATTAATTGCCCCACTCCAAGAGTTTTTGCAAGGAACGCATGTTCCTTTGTTTGCTCTTGAACAGAGTTTGTTGCTGCAACTACTAAGACAGCTGCGTCAGCTTGGGATGTACCTGTGATCATATTCTTAATAAAGTCCTTGTGACCTGGTGCATCAATAATTGTAAAATTATATTTGTTGGTCTCAAACTTCTTATAAGTTAAATCAATAGTTACTCCACGTTCACGCTCTTCTTTTATTGTGTCCATAACGTAAGCAAACTCGAAACCAGCTTTTCCTTTTTCAGCTGCTTCTTGCTTAAATTTGGCCAATGTTTGTTCGTCTACAGCCCCTGCTTCAAACAGGAGTCGTCCAACTGTTGTGGATTTACCGTGGTCTACGTGACCAATTACTACTAAATTAATGTGTGGTTTGTCTGCCATTTTATTTTCTTATCGACTTAGAAGTCGTAATTTGAGTTGATTGATGATGTTTAAAAAGATTGCGGTGTGGGTTGGTTTGTTAAATCTTAAACCTTTTTAATGTGAATTTCTTAATTATTTTATGTTAATTGGTGAAACAAAATCAGGTTTGAAATTCACGTTGAGGAAATTTAAGAAATCTGATGTATCTGATTTAGCTAAATCGATAAATAATAAGAAAATTATTCAAAATCTTGCAAATGTACCTTATCCTTACACAAAAAAGGATGCTGTTTGGTGGATTAATCAAAATATTTATGGCGGAAATAAAGATAAGCTTAATCTTGTTATTGATTTGGAAGGTAGACTTGCTGGATCGATTGGGATAACTTCATTAGTTCCGGGACATAAAGGACATTTAGGTTATTGGCTTGCTGAAGAACATTGGGAAAAAGGAATAATGACGGAAGTGACTCGTGTTTTTACAGATTATTGTTTCAAAGAGTTCAATCTTATTCGAATTTATGGAAGTGTCTATGATTGGAATCTTGCTTCTGCGCGAGTTATTGAAAAAAATGGTTTTGTTAAAGAAGGTATTTTGAGAAATAATGTTAAGAACTTATTTGGTAAACTTGGTGATGAATGGGTTTATGGAAAAGTTAAATAATTATTCCGCAATCGCAGCAAATTCCAGAACTGGATTGTAATTCCATTCTAGTCTGTTCTGTGTTTTTGTATTTTCAATAGTTAATTCATCCATTCTTTGTGATAATTTTTCCAGGGAAACATATTTTCCTTGCATTCTGTTTTTTACGTTAAATCTTTCCACTAAATCTCCAATATCCTCTACTCGAGAATCAATAAGTGAATATATTTCTCCGCTTCGTTTAGTTGCTCGCGTTATTGAAGTATTAAATAATTCTTTTAGAATTTTTGAATAGCCTATTGTTTCTCTGGAAATTACTTTTACATCAAATGCTCTGTTTTCTCTACTGATTGTAGTTCTTGCAGTTTCTTGCAAATCATCGGAGTCTAATCCTAACATGTCTAGTGCTGTTTCTTTTACTAACTTATCAAAAGGTTTTATTATTTCTTTTGAAAGATGATCATCAATTCTTTTTGCTTTGAATCTATCTAAAATTGTTCCTTTGTTTAGATTTGAATAATTAGATGTTTCTGTGTAAAAAGTTGTTACTTCTGGTGATTCTTCGGAGATTCCTGCCTCAGTAAGAATTTCTCCTTCATTATCAAAGTATATTTTTTGTTCAAGAGTTGGATTTGTTGAATCACCCACTAACTCATAAAAACTCTTTACTAATAACTCTACATTTATTATTTTAGTTCCAGATTGTTGTTCGTGCTGAATATAATTTGAAAGCTCACTGAATACTGTTTTGTATGAAACACTTGAAGTTGGTTTTGATTCTACTCTTCCTGAGATATCTCCAAATTTGAAAGGAGTTCTTATCATCTCTTCTGGACGGTTTTCTTTAGAATATCCAGTTAATTCTTTTAGTGAATTTGTAACCGTGCTATGTATTGATCTTGCAAATCCTCTTTGTTGTTCGGCTTGTTTTAGTGTTGCTAATCCTCTTTCTGAGATTTCTACAAGAGTTTCTGGTACTCTGAGTGCAATTTGACTTATTACGTCCATAGATTATTATGCTGAACAAAACTTAAAAATTAATCAGTTGTTACTTCTGGTAATTCTGCTTTCATTCCTTTTCTTTGTCTGATCTTTGCAACAACTCCATTTTGTAATTCTCTTGGAAGTTGTTCAAAATTTTGATCTACAAGGAACCATGCTCCTCTTCCGCCTGTGCTAGATCTTAAAGCTGCAGTGAATCCGAAAGATTCTGCAACTGGAACTTTTGCCGTGATTGTTAAGACTCCATCTCCTTGTTCAGTATCTATAAGTTGACCTCGATTACTTTGAACTAATTTTGAAACTGCTCCCAAATATTCAATTGGTGCATCAATTCTCATAGTTTGAATTGGTTCATAAACTATTGTTCCTGCTGTTAGCATTGCATTGTAAATTGCATTTCTCATAGATGGGATAATTTGTGCTGGTCCTCTGTGGATTGAGTCTTCGTGAAGTTTTGCATCTTTTAAGGTTACAATCATCTTTCCACAAGGTTCTTTTCCATAAGGTCCGCCATTCATAGCTTCTCTAAATGCTTCAAGAACTAATTCTATAATTTCGTTAATATAAACAATACCTCTGGTTCCATCAATGAACATGTTTCCATTGTAAATCTGTTTAACTTTCTTTGCCAAATTTCGATCCATTCCATAAGTTGTTAATGATTCTACAACTTCTTTCAGATTTTTCTTTCTTACTTTTGTTTCTGGAATTTCCCCTTCAGTGATTGCGTCAAACATTTTATCAGTCATCGGCGTTACTGTTACAAATAAGTGATTGTGTTTGTTTGGAGATTTACCAACCAATACTGGTGATTCTTTTTGGACGGATTCTCTGTATACAACAATTGGATCTGAAGTTACAATATCAATTCCTTTTTCTCGAGTGATTAAGTGCTCTTTAATTTCTAAATGTAATTCTCCAAGACCGGCCATAATATTTTCTCCAGTCTCTTGATTAATTGTTACTTTCAGTGTTGGGTCTTCTTTTGAAAGTTGTCTTAGAACTTCAATTAACTTTGGAAGATCTTTAGGATTCTTAGCTTCAATAGCTTTGGAAACTACTGGTTCGAATAAGTGCGATATTGCTTCGAAACCTTCAATATCTGCAGTAGTTACAGTCTCTCCCGCTTGTGCTGCTCTAAGTCCGACAATTCCTGCAATATTTCCTGCAGGTACTGCATCTACAACTAATTTTGAACCACCTTTTGCCAAAACAATTTGTTGAGTTCTTGCTGAGGAACCAGCATTTATTAATTTTACTTCTGATCCTTTTCTTAGCGTTCCTGAGAAAACTCTACCATAAGCAATTTCTCCTGCTTGGGGATCTACAATAACTTTTGTTACTACAAAAACTAATGGACCTTCTGGATTTCCATTCATTAATGATTTTCCTGCTTCAGATTCAAGATCTCCGTGCCATAATTTTGGAATTCTATATTTTTGAGCTTGAAGTGGTGTTGGTAAATGATCTACAACCATGTTTAGAACTGGCTCATGTAATGGTGCAGCTTTTACTAATCCTTTCATATCATCTTTTTCGTAGAATTCATAAATATCTTTGAATCCTACTCCTTTCTCTTTCATGTAGTCTACTGAAAGTGCCCAGTTTTGGTAAGCTGAACCGAAAGCTACTGATCCTTTTTGAACAGATACTTGCCATTTTTCTTTAAACTCTTCTGGTGAATATGACTTAATCATCTTGTTTACGTTTGCAATAATTTTTACAAATCTTTCTTGCATTTGTTCAGGAGTTAATTGTAATTCCTTGATTAGTCTGTCAACTTTGTTGATGAATAGAACTGGTTTTACTCTTTCTTTTAGAGCTTGTCTTAGAACTGTTTCAGTTTGAGGCATACAACCTTCAACTGCACAAGCAAGAACAACTACTCCATCAACTGCTCGCATTGCTCTAGTAACTTCTCCACCAAAGTCTACGTGACCTGGTGTATCAATAAGGTTGATTAGATGTGGTCTTCCTTTTACTTCGTGGACCATAGAAACATTAGCAGAATAAATTGTGATTCCTCGGTCAGCTTCTTCTTCATCGAAGTCAAGAGCTCTTTGCTTTCCTGCCAGCTCTTGGGAAATCATGCCTGCTCCTGCAAGTAGATTATCTGAGAAAGTTGTCTTTCCATGGTCAATGTGCGCTGCGATACCAATGTTTCTGATATCGTCAGGTCTCTTCATTCCGTCAAGAACTTGAGTAGTCATATCTGCTGCCATGGTTTTTTGTAGAGTGATAGTTTTATATAGTTTTTGACATGGTGCGGAGAATTATCTCTTAAGTTCACTAATTAACTTTGCAACTTTCTTTCCGTCTGCTTTGCCTGCAACTACAGACATTATTTTTCCTATGAGTGCTCCGTGCGGAAGCTCTTTATCATAGTTTTCTTTGACAATCTTTCTCAGCTCAACATCTGAAATTGGTTTATAGTTTTTGACTATATCATCAAAATCTTCTCCAGTCATAAATCGTTCCATAACTTTTGAAATTGATTCTTTTGTGATCTCAGCATGATCTAATAACTTGAAAAGTCTTGAGTAAAATTCTTCAGGAAACCTCCCAGATTCAAGTTTGAGTTTCCTTTTGATTTCTTTTTCGGTTGATAATAATGTTGTTGCAACTAATGTCGGATTTAATTTTTGTTTAATCATGGCTCGATCGAAGACTTCATTCTTTCTTGAGTCTGCCATTCGTTCAGCCAGCTCAGTATTAAGTCCTAATTTTTTGTATCTTTTAATTCGTCCAGGTATTAATTCAGGGAGCTTCATTTCCTTGACTCTATCCATATCAACTTTAATTATTGGATGATCTGTTTCAGGATACATTCTTGCTGATCCAGGCATAGGTCTTAGAAATTTTGAAGTTAGATCTTCTTTTACATTTCGCACATGGCTTTCTGTTTTTCTGGCCATATCAATCTCTGCTTTCTGTCTTTTAGCTTCAATTTCAGAAATCTTTGGTATTTGTTGTAAATCTTGTACTCCTTTTAGTTCAACTCTGGCATGCCCTTTTATTGAAATATTTACATCTTGACGAATTGTTCCCAATCCTCGAATAACTTTTCCTGTTGAACGTAGTATTGTTCCTAACTTTTTTGCAACTTCCTGTACTTGCTCTGCAGTTTTCATATCCGGTCCTGTTGCAATCTCAATTAACGGGATTCCTAATCTGTCAAGCCTATAAGTTACGGTGTCTTTGGTTTCAGAAGTCCTTCTTGCTGAATCTTCTTCAAGTACTACTGTGTCAATTGAAACTCTTCCATTTGAAGTTTCAATATATCCATCAATACCAACCAAACAAGTTCTTTGAAATCCTGAGGTGTTTGAACCGTCAACTACTGTTTTTCGCATTACTTTAATATATGGAATAATTCTACAGTTTAGCATTTTACAAACTAATAAGACTGTATCTAATGCTTCTGTATTGATTAATTCTGGTGGCTCTTCATCAAGTTCAACTAAAGATGTATTGTTATTATGAACTTCATAAAAATAAGTTAGCCCTTTTTCTGCAGCATGTGCTGCAGCAATATCTATAACTCCCATTTCTCCTGCCAGCGCTCGAAGTCTTCGTTTAACTATAAAGTCAGGATTAGTTGAAACAAGTCTGGATTGGCAACGTGAAAAAAGCTTTCCAGTATTTAGCTGTTGGTGTATTTCTATTCCTGATTTTAGTCCTAAATTTTTCATTAGTATAAGAATCCATTTGGAATGGATTTTTCAGATAACTCGCCACGAAGATTTGTTGTCATCATTTCACGAATTTCATCTTTCTTCTTGCTTTGTCCAAGAACCCATGATAATTTTACTATCGCAGTTTCTGGAAGCATGTCTCCAAGATAAATTACTCCTCTTTCGAATAAATCTCTCCCTGTTGAATACACATAAGGATCTACTTTTCCATAAATTGCCTGAGAAGTCATTCCTACAAACATTTTCTTTGTTGCTGATTCAATTGATTTCATCCAATCACTTAATGCAACATGTCCTAAACCTGTTCCTTCAATTATTACTCCTCTATAACCTTCTTTTACATAAAAGTCTAAAACTTTTGAAGATAGTCCTGGATGATATTTTATTAGTGCAACTTTCTTTTCAAAATTTGAATTTATATTTACTTTTCCAGCATGTCTTAGTTTATGCCCCCTTAGTTTTTCGAATCTACCGTCTTTGAATATTTTTGTAAATGGCATTGAATTAATTGGTCTGAACGTATTTCTTGCTGTTTTGTGCATCTTCTTTGTTTTTGTTCCAGGATTTGCAATGCAATAATCATCCGAAGAAGTTCCATGCATCACAATTGCAACTTCAGCAATATCTGAATTAACATAATGGGCACTACAGATTAGATTCATTGCTCCGTCAAAACTTCCTCTGTCTGAGGATCTCTGTCCACCTACAACTGCTACTGGTTTTCCTAAATCTTCTAGCGCAAATGTCAATGCTGCTGAAGTATAATGTAGTGTATCAGTTCCATGAGTAACTATCGCTCCTCGAACATTTTCTTTGTTTAATTCTTTTCCAACAGCTCCTGCAATTTTTGCCCAGTCATCAATATTTAGTTCCTCACTAAACTTTGATATTGGCGATATGACTGTAAAGTTTGCAATCTTTCTTAGTTCAGGAATTTGTGATAATAATTCTGCAGGTTTTGTTATTGGATGAACTGCACCCGTTCTATAATCTACTCTTGAAGTTATTGTCCCGCCTGTAGAAATTAAAGATATGTTTGGAAGACTGCTATCAGATTTTATATTTAATTCAGAAAGTTTCTTCTTTGGCATTTTTCCTGTAACTACTATTTTTGAGTTAGCTTTAGGTATTCCTACATTATATCCATTATGTAATTTTAGCAAATATATCTTCTCGTCTGGAGAATCAATAAGTGTTCCTTCATATTCATAACTTGCATGTTTTATTCTAACTTTGTCACCCATAGAACCCATATTAAATGACTATAGTAATCCTATATAAAAATATTGAAAAAAAGGTAAATGGTACCCCGAAGGGTACCGGGCTAAGACGTCGTAAGACAACCTCGGAGGTGCGCCTTAACTATTATATTGTCTCCAAACCAAGCTCGTGGTTCATTTCTATTGCTTGCGGAGATGGTACTGCGCTTGCTTTTCCAAGAACGAATGGAGATTTTACTCCAGTTATGATTGTCATAACTCGAATCTTTCCTCTCATCTCATCGTCGATTCTTGCTCCCCAGATAATATTTGCATCTGCGTCAAGACCGCCAGTTATAAGTTCACCAATTCTTTCGGCTTCATCAAGAGTCATATCTGGTCCACCAGTAATGTGAATTAGTGCTCCAGAAGCTCCATTATATGATACTTCTAATAATGGGTTTGAAAGTGCTCGCTTGGTTGCTTCATCTACTCTTTTGTCACCGTCTGCTTCACCAATTCCAGTAACTGAAACTCCGCCTGCGGACATTATTGCTCTTACGTCTGCGTAGTCCAAATTAATCAAGGATGGTACTGAAATAATCTCTACAATACTCTTAATCATTGTTGAAATTAATTCATTTGCTACAGCGAAAGCTTGACGAATAGGTAAATTTCCTGCGATAGAAGATAATCTATTGTTATCAATTACAATTACTGTATTAGAAACTTCTCTCAATTGTTTAAGTGCGAATTCAGCTTTGTCAATTCTTGCTTTTTCAATATTGAAAGGCATTGTGACAACACCAATGACAATTGCGCCATTTTCTTTTGCAACTTGTGCTGCAACTGGAGCTACTCCGCTTCCAGTTCCTCCACCTAATCCGGCGCAAACAAAAACCATGTCTGAGCCTTGAACTGCTGATTTTAATTCATGAATCTGCTCTCGAGCCGACTGTGCACCAACGTCAGGATTACCTCCTGCCCCTAGTCCACGAGTTGTATCTCTACCAATAAGTATTTTCTTATCAGCTTCTCTGTGATCAAGATGTAGCTTGTCAGTGTTTACAGAAATAATTTCAGCACCTTTGATGCCTTTTCGATATAACCAATCAGCCATATTGTTTCCTGCTCCACCGCAGCCTAGTACTTTTATATTTGCTTGTCCGATATTCATGTCATCTGTTTGTGAACTTGCCAACTCGTTGGCTGAGTCCAGTGCGTTTTGTACAAGGAAATCCATTTTCTTTTTTTCTCCGAGGTCAATTGACAATAAAATGTCTTTGACTTGTTTCAACAATGGAACAATTGTTTAAAAAGGGTTTATATGGTGGAGTATACAGGTCGGCCCTTTTTTAGTTTTGAAAACAGTGTACTAAGTTCGATTTTTTGAATTGTATGTTTCAAAATATAGTTTTCACTATACAATTAATTACTTAAAATGCTTTATGGTCTTCCCGAACCGCTTGATAAATTTGTCTCTTGTTTTTTGTGAACGCTTTCTTGCTTGCTGTATTGTCTTTTGAATTTTTGGATTATTACTTAGCGGTATTAATTTGGATGCTTTGTTGCTTGCTTTCCATTTTTCATAGTAAACTAAGTCTGTTGCCTGAACTGTTGGAATTTTCTTTGGAGTCTCATCAGCTTTTCCTAATGCAATTAGTGCATGTACATTTATTTTTTTTGGAATGCTTAATACTTTTCTTACGTCTGACTCTGAAAATGCGCCAATCCACGTGCCTTGCAAATCATATTCTCTTGCGGCAATAAGCATATTCTGGATTACTGCTGAAGAATTTTGAATTGAATATAATTCACTTTGCTCACCATATACTTGTTTTAATCTTTTTATATCTGAACATACTGCCACAATTACTGGTGCTTCTGCTATCCAATCTTGATCTATACATGCGTTTTTTAATTTCTCTTTAATATTGTCTGATTCAATTAAAACCATCCATGTGCTTGGAATATTTCCAGCTCGTGGAGCACTTACTGCTGCTTCAAAAATATCAAATAGAACTCGATAGGGAATTGTGTCCTTTTTGAACTTTCTAATTGACCTCCGTCCAAAAATTGCTTCAAGAACATCCATGTTTTCTTATATATTGGAACATTATAAAGTTTTGCGAATAATAAGTCTTTTATTGGTCTTTGATTAAGTAGTAGGCATGGAATATTCCAAACTTGTTGATATTTATCAGTCATTATCTCAGACAACAAAGATGCTTGAAAAACGAGCAATTATTACTGACTTTTTGAGAGGTATTAAACCAGATGAAGTTGAAGCATCAATTTTGTTATTGGAAGGTAGACTTTTTCCTGAATCTGATAAGAGAAAGATAGGTATCGGAAATCAATTAATATTGAAATCAATCTCAAAAGTATCGGGAAAAACTGATACTGATTTGAATGATCAGTGGGCAAAAATCGGTGATTTGGGGCTTGTTGCTGAAAAAAATATTTCTTCTCGAACTCAGGATTCTTTAACTCAGAGAAAATTAACTATTAAACAAGTATTTGATAATCTTAGAAAACTTTCAGAAATTCATGGAACTGGGAGTACTGGAAAAAAGGTTGGATTAATATCTGAACTCCTTGGAGCTTCAAATAGTGTTGACTCTAAATATCTTGTTCGAACTTGTCTCGAAGATTTGAGAACTGGCTCGGGATTTGGAATCTTGCGTGATGCAGTAGCTGATGCATTTGATGTTGATGTAAAAAATGTTCAGAAAGCATATGATTTAACTACTGATTTGTCTCGAGTAGCACTTGTTGCAAAAACAAGGGGTGATGCGGGACTAGAAAAGATTTCATTAAATGTTGGTACTCCAATTAAAGTTATGCTTTTCAAGAAAGTTGAATCTGTTGAAGAAGGCTTTGAAGTTGTTGGATCTCCTGCCATTATTGATTACAAATATGATGGATTCAGATTGCAAATCCATCGATCAGATAATGAATTCAAATTGTTTACGCGTAATCTTGAAGATGTTACTACTCAATTTCCTGATATTATTGAAATAGTAAAGAAGGATGTAAAATCAAAAAATTATATTATTGATTGTGAAGTTGTTGGCTATGATAAAGACACTAAATCTTGGAAACCGTTTCAAGAGATATCTCAGCGGATTAAACGAAAATATGGAATTGATGATATGATTAAAGAAGTTCCAGTTATGATATTTGCATTTGATTTAATTGGTTTGTCTGGTAAAAATTTTATTGATATTCCGTTTAAAGATAGGCGTGAAAAACTTTCAGAAATCATAACTGAAGATTCTTTTTCTGTAAGTCTTGCTAAAGAAATTAC
>Ga0209775_1001222_pt1 | contig 12406 bp, 5 predicted proteins | sample SaaInlV_135m_DNA_FD_184661 | JGI IMG/M metagenome (GOLD analysis project Ga0209775, IMG submission 184661) | Marine microbial communities from expanding oxygen minimum zones in the Saanich Inlet - SI072_LV_135m_DNA (SPAdes) (version 2) | ecosystem: Environmental > Aquatic > Marine > Intertidal... | reverse complement strand
TATCTACAAAATTAGCTGCTTGATAGTCCGTACTACCTACGTTTAAAATAGCATTATGGGTGCCCGAAGCCCTTGAGTCATCATGGGTACCAGTACCTAGACTATCGTGGGACCCAGTAGCTATATCTTCGTCATAAGTGCCTGAGCTCACTACATCATCTTCATGAGTACCCGTTACGTAATAAGCATCGTGAGTACCTGAAGATACACTAGCAGGGTTAAGCTCAATAGTATTGTCGCTAGAATCGTAAAACACATTTGAATTTCTAGAGTCATTGATGCCCGTATCGGCCGTGCCGTTACCGAATGTAGTATGTTGATTAGACGTATAAACTACATTTAGTCCTAAGATATCGGCTGTATTAGATATAATATACCCTGCATTGACGGATTCATTACCCGTGGAGTCCAGTGCTTTGATTAAGTAGGCTCCAGATAGTAAAGGTACAGATACATCAGTAGAAGTACCAGGTACTGTTTTATTAACATCTGTAGATCCTGCCCAGGTTACTCCACTAGTTTTACTAGTATGCCTAATCCAGTAATTACCCCCGGTAATTACATCCAGGTCTGAGACAGCTGTCCAACTTAGGTACGCCTGATCCCCTCTAGCGACCATATTAAAATTAGTTACGTCTCCAGGGGCACTTGTTTTACCATAAATTTCCTGCTCTAAAGATGCGTAGGGGGAATATATCATTAGAAGATTCTCCTTGTCTTAACTCTAAATTCTAAAGTTCCTGCAGGTGCATCATCAATAGTGATACTTTGCGCAGAGGTTTCCCCCATTGAAGCCCAGTTTGTAATTGCCGGAGCTTTTCTTCTCCACTCTACATAATAAGATGCAATATACGGATAAGTAGTTGATGTACCGGCCGTGTTTGGAGCATCCCAGCTAAAGGTGGCCCTGTTTTTAACGTTATTCATTGAGTCAATGTACAATTCTTCACTAATTACAAGATTAGTTGGTTGAGGTATTGGGTCACTTGGGTCAGGTAAGCTACTTGTGGATTTAGCTGAAAATGCTATATCCTGTTCAATATACCCATACTTGGCCTCGTGGTACTTAAGTGCGGACACTTCTACAATGTTAGGCTCCACCTCTCGCGTCATTAGTACTCTGAAGTCCTGTGCTTCGACTGTGCCTATCTCTTCCAGAATCCACATGATGGAAGGGGAGGGTGTGTTCTCAAAAGCAGAGGTAACCGTTATTTCATCCACCTTTTCCGTAGTACTAATAGTGCCTACGTTCTTCGTCTCTACCCATACATAAGGTTTCCACTCATTATCTATATCAGCATTTATACAGGTCTCTTGTGTTGTTTCGGCTTGCTTAACTCCAGACTGTATACACGCTTCTTCAGTATTAATTAAAGACATAGTATAAGTATTGCCCGCTGTAACCGAAGTTTGGTTATCCAGCTTAATATTAGTAGTTGTACTACCCGCGGATACTCTACCCCCGTACCTGACCCCTGCCTTGGAAGAATCTGCTATCTTAATGAGATCTCCTGGTCTAATTGCAGCACCTTCCATACCAGTGGAGAATGTCACCGCCTCCGTCTCGTATCTCTCGGTGTATAATATCCATTTACCTACACGTCTAGCCTGCCCTTGGGAAGTACACCCTACAGCAACTACATCCGTAGAAAATATCTGGTTATTAGCGTTTACAATACCTTGTGCGTCCTCTACATATTCTACATTCTGTCTGTATAACGCTTCTGGGTTATTCCAAGTAACGTGAGCTACATTGTGTCTCTGTTTTCTAGAAGTGCCTTCATAAGTGAACTGTCCTCCTATTACATTAGCGTCAGTGAAGTTCATGACAGGGTCTTTAGGGGCATCCTGTACCGCACTTATCTGCCCTTGCTGCCAGTATATCATACCTCTAAATACTGCTGCTATGTCGTTTAATACTTTAAAAGCCTCTTCCCTATTCTGTAAGTATAAGTTACACGCAAATCTAGCCTCTTTATTTCCCCAACCGTCATCAACCCCTAAGAAGTTTCCGCTGCTGTCTACTGCATCACAGTACTTTGCTATCTCGTATAATGACCACTTATCCATTTGACTAGCGGATAACCACTTACCCAGCCCATACCTGTCATCTGTACATAGATCGTATAATATCCAAGCAGGGTTACAAGTCCATGAAGTAGTAAATGTCCCATCCCAGGAACCGCTGTATAAGGTAGCTCCAACAGCTGTGCCCGTCCAAGTACCCCCTGCTTGTGTACACCTATCCTTACGCTTATATCCTGCTAAAGAGCAATGGCCTTGGTCGTAAGCTGTATAATTACTAGGTACTTTTATTTTTACCCCTTTCATTTCGTAACCTCTACTCGGTATACTAGTGAACTGTTTAGCATCCATTTGTATAGCAATTAATGCGCTATTAGGGTACCTTAATTTGTTATCTATTACCTTAGTATAAGAACCAAAGAATATATCATTACTTAATTTAGTAGAGGTAGAGTCTGCAGTTATTCTCTCAACCTTAACAGCAATTTGTGTAAACCCTGAGGTTTTCCAGGCGCTAGGAATATCTAACCTGAAGGCCTTCTCGTACTTAGAGGTAGTTTTACCCTCAAAAGTAGCACTTTTCATTAGTGTCCAAGAACCATTGTTATCCTTTTCTAAATATATCTTAAAAGATACTTCAGAACCGTGAAGGTCTCCCTTATCACTAGTTCCGTCTACTAAAGAAGGGGTGTACACTACTACACGTACTGCGTCTACAGTAGTGGAGCTGAAAGATTGTACTATGGCTCCTGGAGAGGCTATCTTAACCTGTACTCCTACAGATACTTCTGCCTCAGACCCCGCAAACCCAGGTATATATGCTTGGGAATTGGTACCCTCTCTGCTATAATAGGATACATTATCAAAGTTATAGTTACCTACAGAGTCCTTTAAGGGGGTATCATTTAAGTATATTGATTTCTCTGCATCTAGTAGACCTACGACTTCCCCTTCGGAAACTAAATCTACTGTCCTAGCTTTAGAACTAGAGAATAAAGAATCGTCGTCCTCTTTAGGGGCACCCCCTCCTCCGCCTTTTCCTCCGCCTCCATAGCCCTGTGTTACGTTATATGTACTCATGGTGTATAATCCTCGGGGGTGACTCCAGCGCTAATAACCGCGCCTCCTATCATTAGTTGTCCATATAGTACAGGTATTGCGACCCCTTGTCTAGTTGTATTCGCGGCTCCATTAAAAGAATAGTTTTGGGCCTTCTTTGCCTCTATAGGAGGTTCTGGAGTACTAGACAACATAGAGGAAATGCCTCCTAATACTAACATTGCTCCAAACTTGGCGGCCATTAAAGACATGCCAGATAGATTCGCCATACCGATACCGAATTGAGTACCCATACTTATAGTACCCATAGTCGTAGCTGCTGCTGCACCCCCCGCTGCTGCACTCCCAGCTGTACCCGCAGCTGTAGCAGCCGCTTGGGCAGTTGCAATAGTAGATGCGCCCGCAGTCATTACTGCCACATAAATCATAATAGCTCCGACGATAACAGTAGCTAGCTTGGACTTAGCTCCTCCAATAACTGGTACAATTTTAATATCTTGCTTACCTGTAGGATTGGACATTTCACTCAGTACGTTATCTAGCTCTTTTTTACCTACTAGTACTTTATACCCTATACCTCTGTCTGCAGATGCCGCCATAAATCCTCGGAATCCCGGGTTATTCGCACACAGGGCTCTTATAGCCTCTGCAGGCGAATTAATATCTAAAGTCCAGCTCTTTCCGTACTTGTCTGCTAGTTCTCCATATAGTGTTACGTTTTTTAACATAGTGATTTGTGCCTTAAATGATGCGTGGTATGCTTTCTCCAATATCCTCCATAAAGTTCTCTATTGGATAATCTACCGTGTACGTGATGTAAAATTCTATCGTTCCCGATGAAAACTGCCGCATGGTTTGGTACAGGGGAAACTAATTTTATAAGAAATATATCATATTTTCTTATATCATCTTCCTCTTTTATCTGTATAAACCCTTGCTCCTTATAATTTTCTAAGTATCTATTCTCTCCTTTATCCCACCAGCCATCTTGACCGCTGCGACACTCAAAATCTATATTTAATTCTTTTTTGTAATAATCTCTAAGTAATGTACAACAGTCTAAAACTCCGTAACTGAACTGCCTTCCTAATATAGGGGCTTCGTACCCTATTGGTTCCCAGCTAAACAACCTATCTCCTGGCCAGCTAAGTATGTGCCAAGGTTTATTTGTGCTCTCACAGGACACTTTATCCGCTTCTGAGGGTTCGCACCCCTCATTAGGGTGAGAGTGGCATATACCTATAATACCCCCTAAGTCCTCCGCATCTACGTAACTTACTGGGTCAATTATAAAATGCTCTTCTGGAGTTTCGGCTATATTATTAGCAGGGAAATATCTTTCCTTTTTACCCACCCCAATAACAAACCCGCAAGCTTCTTTAGGGTACTCCTTCTCGGTGTGTAGTCTAAAATCTTTTAAAGTGGCTTCATTCATCCTACGTTTAATCCCGCTCCTGGGAAGCCTCCGAAAGGGCTTTCCACAGATTCTGGGAATCGTAGCTCGCAAGCTGTAAAAGTTTTAGCACATACATCATCTGATGAAGATACTACAGTATTATTGTCTATGTCCCAGTAAGTACCCCCAGAGTACCCACACTCTACTCCCTTATACGCCCAAGGGCACGAGTTAGCAACAACAGTTCTAGAAGGTAGCTGTACCCCATAAATATCGTGTGCTGCAGTTAGCTCAAATTCTATATGAGTGCGAGTTTCCACAGATTTTCTATCTATATACCATATCTCATCTGCAAAGTGCGCAGTATCATCTGCTAGTGCGGATACGTACCATATACCGGGCCCTGTTGCCGCTTCACAAGTAGTCTGATTATACACTGTCCAAGTGCCTGCAGAACCATTTTTAGTAGCGTCTGCACAGTCCGTCTTGCTGAGGCTAGCATCACTACCAGACTCCCCTGTACATACTCCAGCTACCGGGTACCCATCTGTGTAACAGTAGGAGTCTAAATACTTTGCGAATGTCTTCTTCCTGGTTACTTTACCCCCTACTAAGTCATCATAGTTTGATATCACAGACGATAGAGTGCCAGTTATATTAGCAACTGTAAGGGAGGGCCTAGGGATTGCTCCTTTACCTGAAAACTCGAAACCTTCTGCCTCAATAGGGAATGCAGAGTATTTATTTCCCTGCCATACGATTTCTTGGTAGTTTTCATTGTGCCCGGAGTGCCACCTGAATATAGGTTCAGTAGAAGGGGCGGACCCTGTAGACATATCTAATTCGAACAATTCAATTATTGCTCCAGGCTCTAGCCCGTGAATATCTACGGTAATTTTATCAGACATTATATCTCCTATGGTTCAAATACTTTAGTAAAAGTTGCTGTTATAGTTCTAATCCCAGACAGTGTCTCTTGGGCAGACCACTTATCACATACGTACTTTTTATAAGGGTATATAGTGTAAATCTCTGCACTAGACAATACATCTGCAGCTAAGGATAGTTGAGTAGCGCTGTCTACTGCGGTAACTGTGGTAGTAGTGCCTCCAGAATCAGTAACAGTAGTATTAAGGTACCTAGCAGTAAAGTACTGAGTAGTATCAATCAACTTCTTAGTAGCGGCACTAGTAGTAGTACTAGCAATATCATACCCTGTTGGGTACCAATCAAATGCAGTTACTCCACCCTGATCCTCTAAGAACTTGACTATCTTATTAGCTTCAGCAGAGGTACGATTCTTCCAAGTTAAGTTCCACTTTTCTGGCAGGTTATTAATGCCGTCTGCAACCCTTTGCTCGTATCCATCCCCGTAGTTAGCTCTAAGTACCCTAGGGGACTGGTCTGCTTTTAGCCCCCTGTCTGGGGTAATATTTACTTCTGTATTAAAATTTGCCATATTTAGTAACTACTTAGTAGCCCTCCAGGTCTCTTCTGTTCCACTAACTCTGACTGTACCGCTTGAGTTACCATGTAACCCAGTTGTTTGGCCTGTTCAGGGCCTATACCAGGTTGCTGTGCATCTGACTTAGCATTGCCATCACTATCGATGGTTACGTTAACTGTAATATTGTTATTGGTTTCTCCGCCCCCGCCCCCAATTACCGGAATGGACTTACCATCCGGTAAAGGAACTACGGCTTCATTATACTTGCCTTCGCCAACTAAGCCCACTGTAGGTTTGTTGACAACTCCTCCGCTTGCGAACGCTCTAAAACCTCCTTTAGCGATTCCACCATTAGCGAAGAATAAGCTCATCCAATCGTAATCCATTACTGCGTCTACGGCCTTATTGGTAGCACTTGTCATCAAAGAACTAGCAAAGCTGCCTGCCAAGTTACGAGTGTTTACTTCGCCAGAAGTTATTAGCTGCCTGACTCCCTCCTCTGCAGTACTTTTGGCTGTACCTGCTATATTTAAGTCTAAATTCTTAGACTCTACTTCTCTAGGAATTGTTTTATTCTTCACTTTTTCAGAAGTTTTTTCCGCTAACTCATCTGTATTAGTTATTGAAACGGAGGCACCTTCATTCATCATTTTACTATTTACGGAATCTATTAGTTCCTTATCAGGAGTACTGTCCGAAAATATATTAGAGAAGAACTCGTATATTGAAGAAGACTGCCAAAGGCTCTCCCGCTTCTGCCAGTTTAAAGCGTCAGAAGCATCTTGTATCTCTTTCATTTTAGCTGCAGTAAGGCCCTCTTTCATATCGTCTGCAGCAGTATGTTTAAATACTCCAGCATTCATTGCCTGATCTACTGAAAAGCCAGTGTAACCTGCAATATTAGCAGTATTATCATCTTTGCTCTTATCCTTCCAATCAGACCCTAGAGACCCTAATCCGGTTAATGTAGGCCCCCAAGGTGAACTAGCTAAGGCTCTTGAAGTAGAGTAGTGGTCTACTAAGTCTCCATCGACTTCAGTGCCTGGGTAATACTGTTTCAAATACTCTAGTACCTCTGCGGCTACCCCCTTCTTTCCTACCTGGTCTACCGAGTACTGTATAGGGTTAATGCCAACTGAACTAGAAGCCGCATCGAACTTCTTGTCTAATTCAAGTGACGCTTTTTCTTTATTTGTTAAAGGTGTTTCCGAATTTGATGCACCTGCCCCAAAAGTTAACCCTAATCCCGATAACCATTTAGATAACCCTCCTGACCCTTTCCAAGAGAAAGGCCCCGCCTCCTTATTCCATACATTAGTACCAGTCTTGCCTTGATTAACTTTATCAAGCATCTTCCCTCTCTCCCAGTCCCTCTGTTGCATAGCTTTAGAACCAATAGTATTAGTTGTTTCCATCCTATATATTTTTTCTTGTAGGTCATTTATTCTATCCTTGCGGGCCTTATCCTTCATCATAGCATCTAATCTCTGCCCCTTTGTCACAGGAATAGGAGCAAACTTCTTATCATCCAACGCAGACTTATTATCTCTATTACGTATCCATAGTCCTTTACTTGAGGGCGAGCCATGAATATTAGTATTGACCCTTCCTCCCCCAAAGCTACCCATGCCAAACCCTAGAGGGCTACCTGGATAAGAACGATTAACAGCGCTGCTGGCAGCTATATACTCCTCTTTTGTCATAGGTCTATTACTAGATAATATAGCAGAAATACTTTTTAGCTGCTCTTCCGAGTATATATCATGTACCCACCCAGACCCCTTTCTACTTAAAGACTCCATGCCATCTAGTGCAGCGCCTGTTAATTCGCTGCCTACTAAAGGGTCTATATTATTCTTATTAAAGAAGCCCTCCATTGATTTATCAATGCTTGCCCCAATATCAAACTCAGAAAAGTTTTGTACGTTTACTAAGAAGGCACTCCCCTGGAAAGCACTGCTTAAATCTGTGGAGGCTTGCTCTAAAGAGGCTCCATCGAACCCTTTAATTTTAAACGCTTCTCCGTCTATAGCACTACTAAGTGCATTCATACCTTTTGTCATCGCAGCGCCATCATAACCGCTTACAACAACTCTAAATTCATCCTTACCGGGTACTACGGTTCCTTCAGAATCTGTAGTATCTCTACCCTTTTGGAAAGCCTTTTCTAGATTGAGAGTAGCTACCTTAAAGCTAGGCATAACTTCTACCAACCCAGTTATAAGTGTAGCTACTTTGTCACTTAGATTAGTTGTTTTATCTATACTTTCCGTTATACTTTGTAAAATCCCAGAACCCTTTAAAAGACTATCAGGGGCGTTACCACTACTATTACCTAGACCTTTATAATTTCTGAAAGCATTTACGAACTCTACAATATTCTTATTTACCCCTACATAGAAATCCTGTCCCCCTTCACTTAGCCCTTCAGACTTAGGTAACTCTTTAAGGAACGATGTTATAGCCTTATTAGTAAGGCCTATATTATTCTTCGTATACGCTAATAATGCCGCAGCATCTAACCCCGCAGGGGTCTTCTGAAGTTCTTTTAATGCCTGGAATAGGATATCCCTACTTACAAATGCATCTCCTCCTTGATTAGCGCCATTTGACAGGTCTCTAGGATTGAAGGGCACATCTTTCTTAGCAACAGCCTTAACTGCCAGGGAAGTCTCTTTTAATACTGGAACTGTCGATTTGATGAAGTCGGACTTAAAATCTTTAGAACTACCTAATGCTGCAGTTTCCCCAGCATTAGCAGCAACATAAGTACCCGCAATAGGCTTAGACTGTGCTTTTAGTGTAGAATGCTGATCCCTTAACTCCTTTAAAGTAGCCTCTAGTATTGATACCTGAGTTTGAGGGAATATAACATTTAAAGCAGGGTCACTCGCCCCAAACCATTTAGCCATGTTATGTAATAGACCCGCGCTATCTTCACCGAAGAAACTTTTCCCTTTACCACCAAAAATAGCACTAGTTGCTATACCAGATACTATTGTAGCCCCACTTCTAGCCAGTCCTTCTTGTAGCGCTATTTCCCAGTCTGTTCCATGTTCTCTATCCATTAATTCGTCAGTTAGTACAGTAGTTAGAGCTGCTCCAAAAGTATCCGCCGTCTCCGCCATACTAGTAGCTAGCCAGCTTATCTCCTGGGTCAACGTTGCCTTTTCTAATGCGTTCTGTGTTTTCTTTATTTCTACACCTAACATTAGAGCTGCGACTTCTTGCCTAGTAGCACCTAATGCTTCATCGGTTACTTTTCTCTTTAATTCTAGTAATGCTTTTTCTGAATTTATTAAAACCTGTGACTTTCCAAAGTAGTCATCAGAGTTCTGTAGTATATATAGCTGATCCTCTAGGTTCTGCTTTTGACTAGTAAGAAACTGGCCCTGTTTAGTATATATTAATTTAGCCCACTTTGTGAAATCCTTAAGACTCTTATCCGTTTTAATAAAGTCACTATTACGAGCTTCCTGTAGGTCACTTAGAATACTAGCTATCTTTTCCTGCTCTTTAGAGGTAATTCTAGTGTTATTGGCTATATGTAGAGTATCATTCCTAATTTTGTTAAAGGAAGTCTCTATCGCGTTTAACTTCTCTTCGTTAAAGCTATTCAACTGATCAGAGACCCCTGCCTCAGACAAACCTTTTATAGACTTGTTCAAATCTTTTAGTTTTGCTGCGTACCTAGCTGTTAATGTAAGAGTCTTCCCCTCCCTAGCTGCGTAAGCTTTTTGAATATCTAACTCCCTTGCTCCTGCCATATTAACTGCTGTTTTTAACTGTAATAGCTTGGAGGTTGACTGGGCTTTTTCTTCTGGAGAGGCAGTACTGTCTTTCTGTAGTATGTTGTTAGCTGCAGAGGCTTCGTCCCATTTAGCTTTTGCTATAGCTTCCGCGTATTGCGCCTGCTCTTTAATAGATGAAGCTGGGGAGAATTTCTGTAATAAATTAAGCTGTGTTTCCGCCTTAATTCTATCAGTTGTAGCATTTAGAGCATCTTTTTGCATCTGTACCCAGTCTTCCCCAAGGAGGTCTAGGTAGCTTAAAGTACTATCATACGCATCTTTAGCTGCTTCAGTTATATCTTTTTGGCTTATTTTAAATATTTTGGATTCAGCCCACTCTTTACTATCATTTTTTGAATCAGCCAACCAAACCTTCTTAGAAGCCAGTTGAGCTTTTTGCGTGTCCTCTAGTTCTTTTATAAAGAAGTTTTTAGAGTCTGTGAACCCCGCAGCTTGAGCCATTAAAATAGTGTCAGAGCCGCTTAAACTGCCTTCGTCCCAAATCTTTCTAATTTCTTTCTGAGCAGCAGCCATCTCTTTAACAGGAGTACCTGTAAGTAGGGACTCTCCATATGTTTTTGCGGATTTAGCTACGGTATCGAAACTAGTAGCCAGGGACTTAAGGTCTGTGCTGTAAATTTTTGAGGAGTCTGCGGCTCTTTTCTGCCCCTGCTCTAGAGTAGCTAATACTTTTACCCTATCTTCGGTGGATAGTGTGGCCACCTTCTCTGCGTTAGTAACTGCACGAGTTTCTTTAATATCGACATACTGCCCTGCCCCCAATAGATTATTAGTTGAAAGTTTTTGTCCGACTACCTCTGTGACTTCAGATTTGCCTTTGTATAATTTGTTAATTAGGTCATCCGTAGCTTTAGTACTAAAGTTAAGCTTAGACATTGCGGACATCCCTTTCTCAATACTTTCAGCTAAAGAGTCTTTTAGTCCACTTCCTATGATGCTTTTAAAGAAATCTGCAAACTCATCCCAGAAAGTTCTAGTAGATATATCTGCTTTTAATTTATTCATTGCCTTACTAGTAGCGGTGTATAGCTCCTCCCCTAGACTAGTAGAAAATTCAGCATTTTTTGTAGCCTCCATAGCGCTAGAAGCGAACCCACCCATACTCAAAGTAGCAGACATCTCATTGATAGACTCTAAAGATTTCTCTAGAGACTCGTTTAGTGCAGATACCGCCTCTGTTGCGCGCATGAAGGGGGTATCTAAATCCCAGAATAGCCCTACTATTAATTTACCTATCTGGTAGGTAGCGTATATAGCCATACCGGCCGCTCCTGCCTTGCCTAGAGCCTTGCCTATTAAGGCTGTGCCACTTACTGCTACTTTAGTTGCTACAGCTAGCCCGGATATGACTTTACCATACATACTAGCCCTAGACATAGCGTAGTCCCATTGCTTACCAATTTGTCGTACTGCCATGCCTAAACCTGCGTACAGCCCGTGTTGATTAACAGCTCTATTGATAGCACTCCAAGTTTTTATATGACTAGCGGCGAAGGTAGTCATACCCTTCTTAGCATTTAGAAAACTTTTCGAAAGTTTATGTACGTTTGCTGCGGCTTTTACTTGTAAAGGGAGCCCCTTTTTAACTGTATCATTTAATTTTGTATACTGCTGCTCCATCCCCTTTAAGACCTTGGAGGATACCCCTTCTAACTTACCAAATGAAACAACTCCATCCTTAACGGAAGCTCTAGCTTGCCTTAAAGTAGCGCCAGTACTCCCTAGTGGGTTTTTATCGAAGGCTGCTCCACGTTGAGTAGGTTTTAGTATCTGACCGGCCTGTTCCTTTAGTATACTGGCAGTAACTTTAGACCCCTTAATCATAGTCCCGTTAAGCTTACCTATCTTTCCTTCTAATTTATCAATATTTTTGCCCATTTGTTTAGGCATATTACTAATTTTCTTACCAAAAGTACTAAATATCGGAAACATCTTACCCACTAAACTTTTAGCGATAAGAGCCATAAACACCCCTAATACTCCTTGTGACTTAGAAAGCCACTTGAGTATTGGGTTTAGCCCGTCTACTAAGAAGGTACCAAAACTGTTAGTCATATCTAGTACGGTTGATGCCAAGGCTTGGAAATAGTTAGGGTCAATTTTAGAGGCTATGCCCCCAAACTTGCTCTCTAACTGTCCAATGATTGCATTATATCTAGCAGTAGCCTTCTCGCCCTCAGTTAGTTCAGCCGTAGCCTTAGATACAGATTGTGCATAATTTTTGTACACTGTGTCTAGTCTGATAATAACACCGATTTCATCTAGTATCTCTGGCTCTGCCTTTACAATACCGCGGGTCAGTCTATCCATAGTATCTGTCATACTACGTCCTAAAGCTGCAGAGGAGTCTACTGCAGCTTTAGTCATCTTAATTATCTGTCCAGTGCCCAAGCCAGAAGTTGTGGCAAGTGCTACACTAGTAGATGCTTCTTTAAAATCAAGCATGTGTTTGGAAGCTATCTGAACACTACGTGCAATAGTAGACATGTTCTTACCAGTCATCTTAGCGTACTCAGACTGTCCCTTTATTAGGACATTGTAGTTAGCTACATTAGATAAAGCAGTAAAAGCAGCAGTTAGCGCAAATACACGTGCTGCGACTTCTGCGTAGGCAGGAACCAGCACGCCTTGCATTCCTTGAGCTTGTTTAGAGAAGTTTTTAGAGGC
>Ga0209775_1001215_pt1 | contig 12444 bp, 7 predicted proteins | sample SaaInlV_135m_DNA_FD_184661 | JGI IMG/M metagenome (GOLD analysis project Ga0209775, IMG submission 184661) | Marine microbial communities from expanding oxygen minimum zones in the Saanich Inlet - SI072_LV_135m_DNA (SPAdes) (version 2) | ecosystem: Environmental > Aquatic > Marine > Intertidal... | reverse complement strand
CAAAACAACGGCATCTTTAGACACACATAAAAAAACAACATCAACACTTTGCGCTAAGACTTCAGGTGACGGGGCGCAACAGACCGCCAATTCTTGAGCCAAACGATGCGCTTTTTCCTCCGTACGATTATAAACAGCTGTTAAAACCCCCGCTTTTGCCAGATTTCTCGCCATCGGAGTCCCCATAGCCCCTAAACCGATCATGCCTGCCTTCATATCTTGACTACCTTCTTTTAATTTAAAATTACTCAGTGCTATAAGACGATTTAAAAAATCGTCACTAATATTTCAACTGTAATGTTATTGTCATATTCACTTTAGATAATTGTCTTTTATACATTAAAGACAATTAAAGTTACGTCATTTTTATTGGTAACGACCACAACAGTGATTGAATAACTTCTATATAAAACCATGAATTCAATAAATCCAAACCAAGCGCAACTTAATACCACTAACACCTTACCCGGTATTGTTCGAGTCAGCTTAGCCATTTTATTTCTTTTTGCCATCATGATCTATGTAGGCGGTTATGTTGACGAACGAAACACCCTATTAATTGTTGCCGCCGTTATTGGCGGCTATATGGCGCTTAATATTGGCGCCAACGATGTTGCGAACAATGTGGGTCCCGCTGTAGGCTCTAAGGCAATCACACTCACCGGCGCTATCCTAATCGCTGCCATTTTTGAATCCTCCGGCGCCTTAGTCGCAGGCGGCGATGTGGTAGGCACCATTAAAAAAGGTATTATTGATCCGGCGTTAATTAACGATACCGACACTTTCGTCTGGTTAATGACCGCGGCACTTCTAGCGGCTGCACTCTGGTTAAATTTATCGACTTATTTTGGCGCCCCAGTTTCAACCACACACTCCATTGTAGGCGGCGTATTAGGTGCCGGCATTGCCGCAGGCGGTTTTGGTATTGCTAATTGGGCAGTCTTTGGGAAAATTGCAGCCAGTTGGTTTATCTCCCCCATCATGGGCGGGATTATTGCGGCTCTTTTTTTGTACCTGATCAAACGAACGATCACCTACAAAACAGACATGCTTTCTGCCGCCAAAAGCGTTGTGCCGATTTTAATCGCATTAATGGCGTGGGCTTTTTCAACTTACCTCATGATGAAAGGGTTTAAAAAAATATGGAAAATTGATCTAGTAAGCGCTATCAGCATTGGTTTTTTTATTGCCGTATCACTCTATTTAATTGTTCGCCCTTTGATTAACCGGGCAACCCTAATGATGCAAAATACTAAATTCGACGTTGATACACTGTTTACCATCCCTCTTATTTGTGCCGCTGCATTATTAAGCTTTGCCCATGGCGCAAACGATGTCGCCAACTCGGTCGGACCACTCGCCGCCATTAATGATGCCTTTAACAGCGGTGGAATTACCGAAAAAGCCGCTATTCCTCTTTGGGTTATGGCCATTGGCGCCATTGGTATTTCTATTGGTTTAGCACTCTACGGCCCAAAATTAATACGCACTGTAGGCAGTGAAATCACCGAACTCGATAAGACCCGCGCCTTTTGTATTTCTATGGCTGCTGCGATTACGGTTATTCTTGCCAGCCAATTAGGACTCCCTATTAGCTCTACTCACACCGCTGTGGGTGCTGTTTTTGGCGTTGGTTTTTTAAGAGAATACTTAAAAAATAATTATGACCGTATGATCGACAAGATCATCGCGCATCACGAAGATGACAACCCTAAAAAAGTAGCAGCCTTTTTGAAAAAATTTCAAAAGTCATCGGTCACGACTAAAAGAAAAATGCTCAAACTCTTAAAGCGAAAATCATCAAAAAACAAACTCACGAAGAGTGACCGCAAAAAACTACAAAAAGGCTATCGCCAGGAACTCGTCAAAAGAAGTCAACTCTATAAAATTGCAGCCGCCTGGATTATTACAGTGCCTTTGTCTGCATTACTGGCCGCGCTACTTTTCTTTACCATTCGTGGCTTTATGCTGACCTAGATCACATACACTCCCTAGTCAACACGATTAGGGGGTACTTCGGTACGCTTAAAATCCTTCCTATCGCACTTAAAAGTACTACAGTTACGAGTGACTCCTTGTTAACTGTTAAACTATGTCACCGGTAGCACGTTATTGACCTAAAAACAAAACCTACCTTAATTAATTTTAACCACGAGTAAACACTATGTTTGACCCCAAAAAAATTGACGAAATTGCCAGCCGTTTAGCAGATAGCATGCCTCCCGGATTGGATGCTATCCGTACCGATCTGGAAAAAAATATACACGCAGCATTGCAAGGCGTACTCAACAATATGGACTTAGTGACCCGCGAAGAGTTCGAGGTCCAAAAAGCAGTATTAGCTAAAACTCGACAGAAACTTGAAACACTCGAACAACAACTTCAAACGCTGGAAGCACAAATGACTAAGGAATAACACTTTATGATGACACCTGAAAAATGCCGCTAGCTATCCTTTACAGCCGTGGCCGCACAGGTGTAGAAGCCCCATTAGTAACGGTCGAAGTCCATGTGACTAATGGGCTGCCCAGTTTATCCATTGTCGGCTTACCCGAAGCGGCCGTTAAAGAAAGTAAAGACCGAGTGCGTGGCGCTATTATTAATTCCCAACTCAACTTTCCTGTACAACGCATTACCGTTAATCTAGCTCCCGCAGATTTACCTAAAGAAGGAGGGCGCTTTGACCTTGCTATTGCCTTAGGAATCCTCGCCGCATCCGGTCAACTCCCTCACCCCATATTAGAGCAATACGAGTTCGTAGGCGAATTATCACTGAGCGGTGCATTACGTCCCATCAGCGGCATTCTTCCGGTCTCACTGGCCTGTAAAAATGCCAAGAAAAAATTAATACTGCCACTAGAAAACCAAGAAGAAGCCCAACTGGTAAAACAGGCTACCAATCTAGCGGCCGCTAGCTTACTGGATGTTTGCGCCCACCTTCACGGCCAAAAACCTATTGAAGCTCAACAATACTGCTCACAACAAGCGCCCTCAATCAGGACCTCGCCTGACTTTGCCGATGTTCATGGCCATTTTCACGCTAAAAGAGCCTTTGAAATTGCCGCCACAGGCCAACATAACCTACTCTTATATGGTCCTCCGGGGACGGGAAAGTCCATGCTTGCCGCTTGCTTACCCAGCATTCTCCCTTCGCTCACCGAAGAACAAGCCTTAGAGTCTGCAGCCATTACCTCTATTTCAAACAATAAAACAAATCAACACGACTGGCTCACGCCTCCCTTTAGATCGCCCCACCACAGCGCCTCTGCTACTGCCTTAGTGGGCGGCGGAAGCAACCCCAAACCCGGAGAAATATCATTAGCACACCACGGGGTATTATTCCTCGATGAACTCCCTGAGTTTGACAAAAAAGCATTAGAAGTTTTACGCGAACCGTTAGAAACTGGCATCATCACCATTTCCCGCGCCAATAAGCAATCGGACTTTCCATCACGGTTTCAACTCATTGCCGCCATGAACCCTTGTCCTTGCGGCTACTTAGGCGACCCTTTAGGTCGCTGTCAATGTACCACCGAACAAGTCAATCGTTATCGGCATAAAATATCTGCACCGTTACTGGATCGAATTGATATTCACTTGGAAATCCCTCGCGTTAAACTTGAGCTGCTGCGCACGGGCAATCCACACGGTGAAGAAAACAGCCCAACGATTAAACAACGCGTTAATGTTGCCCGCAATATCGCTTTATCGCGTGCGGGTAAGACCAATGCCTTTCTCACCGCCCCCGACATTAAAACCTTTTGCCCCTTATCCGAATCAAACCATCAAATACTGGAACAAGCCATTGACCGTTTCGGACTGTCTCACCGGGGCTATCACCGAATCCTTAAGTTATCCCGTACCATCGCCGATCTCGATCACTCTAAAACCATTGAACAGAATCATTTAACAGAGGCGATTAGTTACCGAAAACTAGACCGTGCGCCATAGCCTCAGCACAGCCCTTAAATTAAACACCCAAAAGAGCACCATCTAACCAAAATAGTTAACTTTTTTTGATAGAATACAACGCTTTTTGAGACCTTCCTTGACAACCCTTAATCCACAACAAAAATCAGCCATCACGATTACCGATCAACCGCTACTGGTTTTAGCCGGTGCCGGTAGTGGTAAGACCCGGGTTATTACCGAAAAAATAGCACACCTGATTGAAAAGGGCATTCCCGCTAAACAAATTGCCGCGATTACCTTTACCAATAAGGCCGCGCGGGAAATGAAAAACAGAGTTAAAAAATTACTCGATAAAAAGCAAAGCAAAGGACTTCGCGTTTCAACCTTTCATTCTTTAGGCCTTGATATTCTACGTAAAGAACACAAAACCTTAGGTTACAAGGCTAACCTGACCTTATTTGATGAACACGACAAGCGGGTCTTATTGCGGAACCTAATCAGCCATGATATTAAAAATGGCGACCCTGAAGAAGTTGACCACTACGCTTGGCAAATCAGTCAATGGAAAAATAATTTTATAACGCCCGAGCAAGCACTCGGCCTAACCGACACTCCTAAAACTATTGGTGAACTTTATAAAACCTTTAACCAACACTTGGCTGCTTACAATGCTATAGATTTTGATGATTTAATTTTGCTTCCGGTTTTATTATTCCAACAACACCCTGTTATCTTAGAAAAATGGCAAAATAAAACACGCTATATTTTAGTCGACGAATACCAAGATACTAACTCAACACAATACGAACTGATCAAACTGTTAGCCGGTAAACTAGGCCGCATCACTATCGTGGGTGATGACGACCAATCCATTTATTCTTGGCGCGGAGCGCAGCCGGAAAACTTGGTTGCATTACAAAAGGACTTTGATCGCCTTAAAGTCATTAAATTAGAACAAAACTATCGCTCGTCTGGACGTATATTAAAATCGGCCAATCAACTGATTGCGAATAACCCGCATGTTTTTGATAAAAAACTATGGAGCAAGCTCAGTTTTGGCGACCCCATCCGCGTATTAAGCCAACAAAATGAAGTAGAAGAAGCCCTGCAAGTTGTCTCTGAAATCATTCATCATAAATTTAAAACCGGCAGTCAATACCAAGATTACGCTATCTTATACCGCAGCAACCACCAATCGAGAGTTTTTGAAAAAGCACTCCGTGAAAATAACATTCCTTACTTTATCAGTGGCAGCACCTCTTTTTTTAGCTACTCTGAAGTTAAAGATATTTTGGCTTACCTCCGTTTATTCATTAACCATGACGACGATGCCGCTTTCCTAAGAATAATCAATACGCCTCGACGTGAAATTGGGCCCACAACTCTTGAGAAATTAGCAACATACGCCAACCAACGACAAATCAGCCTATTCTCAGCCTGCTTTGAAATGGGTCTATCTCAACACTTAAAAGAACGCCCCATTCGCAGGCTAACTACTTTCTGCGAATGGGTGGTTGATACCGGTGACCGCATGGAGCGAGGGGATAGCTTTGGCGTTATTAACGAATTTATTGAAACCATAGACTACAAAACCTGGTTACAAGATAACAGTAAGAATGAACAATCAGCCGAACGTAAACTTAAAAATGTTTACGACTTAATTAATTGGCTAGAAAAAATAGCTGAAGGCGATGAAGACGGCGAAAAATCCATCAGCGAAACCATCGCTAAAATTTTGTTACTGGATATTTTAGACCGCAATCAAGACGAGGAAACCGGTGAAAATGTAAGCCTAATGACTTTACATGCCGCTAAAGGATTGGAGTTTCCCCATGTTTTCCTCATTGGCTTTGAAGAAGACATCATTCCTCATAAAAACAGCGTCGAAAATGAGGCGATTGAAGAAGAGCGCCGATTAGCTTATGTCGGCATTACCCGCGCTCAAAAAACACTCACTTTAAGCTATTGTTCCCACCGGTCACGATACGGCGAAATAATCAGTTGTGAACCGAGCCGTTTTCTAGACGAGCTGCCCGAAGAAGACCTCGAATGGGCTAATGCACCGCAAAAACCTGAAGTACAAAAAGAGCGCGGGAAAGCCCATTTAGCACAACTCAAAAACATGCTCTCTTAGATAGAATGTAAGCAAATAACCACCACTGTGATAAAATAGCCATTTATAATTTTGCGCCCGTAGCTCAGCTGGATAGAGTGCGGCCCTCCGGAGGCCGAGGTCAGAGGTTCGAATCCTCTCGGGCGCGCCATTAACTCACATTAAATTATTAGTTCATCATAACCGCAACCGTTGATAGATCATTACAAATAGCTAAAAAAACGCCTAAATTTAGCTTCATCGGTCAAAACACAATAGATCAAATATTAAACGCCCAAGCCTGAGATTATTGGCAGACAAACCGCTTGTATCCAAAAAATCCAACTATAAAATTTATAATTACAACTATCTCTGTAACCATGAAAAAAAAACTACAGCATATTTGTTTTGTACTTTTAGTTACATCAACTTCGGCCTATGGTGGCAGTTGCTGGGATGCTAAACCCGATTTCGATAGTTGCAAATTAAAAGCAGAACAGGGAGACCCTGATGCTCAAATGTTATTAGGACTGGTTTTTAAGACCGAAAGAATCCCACAAGATTATCAAGAAGACATCAAGTGGTATAAGAAAGCAGCAGAACAAGGTGTTACCCAAGCTCAAAATAATTTAGGGTGGATGTATGAACATGGCCAAGGTGTTCAGTTAAATTTTGAAGAAGCCGCAAAATGGTATAAAAAATCAGCCGATCAAGGAAACACTTCTGCACAATATAATTTAGGGACGATGTACGACAAAGGCCAAGGCGTTCCACAAAATTATGTCATCGCATATATGTTTTACAATCTTGCCGCCCTCAATGGTAATGAACAAGCAAAAACAAGTAAAGACTTAATAAGTCGAAAAATGACCCCACTACAAAAAAAAGAAGCGGTCAATATAACAACCCATAAAATAAAAAATAATCAGTAATAACAAACTGAACAGCTATTAAAAATTAACCTTAACGCCGGCACCTAACCCAAAATCAGAGTGATATTGAGTTAACACATTAAAATATCGAGCGACGGAAAAATCTAACCCTACCAACCACTCCTCTTTTGAGCCAGTATCATACTCAAACTCACCAAAAGTATTTAACCGATTTGTTAATTGAATATTCTTAACTAATTTTAAACGTAATTCCCCAGAGGTATCCACACGCCACTCACTGTTAAAATTAAACGGTAAAAGATAACGCACTCCAAAAATGCCATCATTCTTTTTATCAACCCAATTCATTCCAGCAAAACCACTGAAAAAACGATTCACATAGCGCTCATAAGTGACTTCTACATCGTACTCAGGGTCATCTACCTTTTGCCAACCTACTTGCCATTGCGCCCGCAAGAAATTTTTACTGTCCCTCAAGACTAAAAGGCCATCATTCATCTGCGATAAAAGAGAACTACTCGCATTAAAAAATTTCTTGTCCAAATATAACTTATGTCTATTTTCTAAAAGATCCGGCCTAATCTCATCGTCATAACTAATAATCCGGGCCATCCCTGATTTCGCATGATAGAGAATATGACAATGAAAAAACCAATCATGTTGTTCGTTCGCATAAAACTCAATCACTCGCTGACCCATGGGCGGTACATCAACTGTATGTTTAAGCGGCGAGTATTTGCCTTGACCGTTAAGCACCCGAAAAAAGTGACCGTGTAAATGCATCGGGTGATGCATCATCGTTTTATTTTTCAGAATAAACCGAATTATTTCGCCGCGTTTTATCTTTATTGCATTGTCTGCTGATATTATTTGATTATTAATAGACCAAATATAACGCTCCATATCCCCGGTTAAATTAAGCTCAATTTCTCGCACACTGTGCTGCGCAGGTAATTGCGTTGAATTAATAGCTTGTAGTTTTTTATAGGGCGTTTGCGGTGTCTGACTCGAAGAGCTATGTCCCATTGACATATGCCCCCGGTGAGGAGCCATTTTTTTTCCCGGCATCGTCATTTTGTAAAAATTAGGGGCTGCCATAGCCGGCGCCGAAATTCTTCTTTTACCACGCCCAAGCCAAATCGACGAAAACCCTGTTCCATCTTGCGCTGAGGCTCTTAATTCAAACAACCCCGTGCGAGGTACTGTCACCATCACATCATAAGTCTCTGCAACTGCCATTAAAAAATGATCAACCGAAACCGGCTTCACGGCCATTCCATCTGACGCGACAATCTGCATCGGACCACCCGCATAGCGCAAGCTAAAATAACTCGCCGCCGCTGCGTTAATAAACTGTAATTTAACTTTATCTCCCGGCTGTGCCGGAACCACTATTTCATTTTTTCCATTCGCTAAAAAAACATCGTATGCCACATCAGAAATATCCATTCCCGGCATCCGCTGTAAACTTTGTTGTAAAAAGAAATTCAGCCCCTTATTTTTAATAGCCGCAAATAAATTTTGATTCGTTCCTTTCTGTGTACTATAAAAATCGTTACCACTCTTGAGAGTACGCAGCACTTCTTGAGGATTAACGTTAGTCCAATCTGATAAGACAACCACCTCGGCCTTATCTGCTGGAACAGGATTCGCCTGTTCAATCACAATACCCCCATAAACCCCACGTTGTTCTTGTAGACCTGTATGTGAATGATACCAATGGGTACCTGATTGCTTCAATTGAAACTCAAACACATGCGATTCATTGGGTTTAATCGGCATATGATTTACATAGGGCACACCGTCTTGATGATTAGGCAATAAAATACCGTGCCAGTGTACCGAGGTATCCACGGTTAATTTATTAGTCACGGTGATTTTTGCCCAATCACCCTTTTTAAAAAATAACGTAGGCGCGGGAATACTGTTATTTACCGCCATTGCAACAACCTCTTCACCTGCTAAACGGACTACTTTATTAGTAATCGTTAAGTCATATTCCACCGTAACTGCCACAGCCGAATGCACCCAAACAAACACAAAAATAAAAACCGCCAAAACCTTTTTAACCATTTGTCTCACTTCGCTCAATTAACTTTAAAACGTAAACCGCTGAGCGCCGATAAATAACTGCTTCGTGTTATTGGACAAAACACTTTTAGTCGTCATGACGGTCACAATACATCCCATGAAAGCCCCTCCACAAAATATAGCCAGCCCAATCAGTACCGATACAAAATGCACCATGGCTCTTTTCATATTTGAAAACAGCATTAGCAGCAACAATCCCAATGAAAAGGCTGCTATTCCTGTCGCATGAAAATGACTCCGTTGTGCATAACGCCATATTTTAGACTGACCTTTCTGATCATGAAGCGCGCTATGCATTTCAATACCCTGAGCAATATAATCTTTAAAATACTCCTCGTTAATCCCAAAACCAATGTCCATACAAATACCAAAAATCAAAGTGAAAATTACGAGTAACAATCCGATTTTTATAGAGGATAAATTCACCTTCATGACACCTTCCTCTCTATTCAACCTTTTCACCTATTTTTTTAGGTCAATACACTCTACGGCTTTTCAATCCCATAATACCCCGCATAGAAAATAACAGTTGAAATCCCTGTGTCAACACAATACAAAATATGATTTTAATTACGTTTCTAGCTTAACCGGCTGTTCTGTTTTTGCTATCATAGTAGGAATATAAATTTTTTCACAAAAGGTACCATGGACGCTTTAAAACTCGGAATTAATGACTTTTCTTATGCGGATCTCTACGATGCAAATCGTTTAAACGATTTACTCGGTCGTTTTGACCACCATCTTGAACAACATGACAATAAATTATCTGCTCAATATGCGGCCTATCGCCAATCTCAAGGCGATGGTATGTCACCTGAAGCCATCTCCGAAGTTTTAGTACAAACAGCGCCTATTGTTGGTGAATTTATTGCGCAACTTTTTAACGTAGAAAAAGAAAGAGAAGCGCAAATAAACGGTATTCAGGATGAAATAAATACTGTTTTTGCCCTCAAGAACCAGATTATTAATGCGGCAAATAAAAAATTCCGTCGTGAAAAAACCGATGACTGGAATATTGCCACAATCAAGCAACAAGTCAGCCTGTTCACTGATTTACTCTTTCCCGTCAACGCCACTAAAGCAGACCCTGAATATAAACTTGCCTGGTCCGCCACAACTCTGAACCGGCTAGAAAAACATTTTGAACGCTTAGCCGCTGGCGAACAATCACCTGAACAAGCCACTATTGACGGAATCCTAACGCAATGGCGTCAAAAGTTATCACAAGACTCCAATGCCAAACCATTGTTTGCAGACGTTCTTACCGAGCAAGATTCTCAGACCTTTGTTCAATCACTACTCGACATTTTTCAGCGTTGGATTTTCATCGCTCCTAAAGACCCAGAACTACAAAAAACAATAACGCAATGGCTCGCCTTTAAAAGCGCATCACGAACAGACTTTAACAATTTGGTTCCTACTAACAGTCATGCTGCTGCCGGCTACGACGTTTTAACCGGACCAGAAGAGAGCCGTAGACGACGCGATGGTTTTGCTCTAACAGACCAGCGTTATGACCAACGCCATATCCTGTATGAAATAAACCAATGTAAATACTGCCACGATCATGATACCGATTCATGCTCAAAAGGAATGCGCTTAAAGAAAGAAACAGGGTTCCGTAGCAACCCGCTTGATATTCCATTAACTGGCTGCCCACTGGAAGAAAAAATTTCAGAAATGCAACTGGTTAAACGTCAAGGCGATAACATCGGTGCTCTGGCACTTATCATTATCGACAACCCGATGTGCCCAGGTACCGGCCATCGTATTTGTAACGACTGCATGAAAGGATGTATCTACCAAAAAACCGAGCCTGTTGATATTCCACAAGCCGAGACCAGCGTTCTCACTGATGTACTCTTTATGCCTTACGGTTTTGAAATATACAGTTTCTTAACGCGCTGGAATCCTTTAAATGTAAAGCGCCCTCATGCATTACCTTACAACGGCCTCAACGTATTGGTTGCTGGCATGGGTCCTGCCGGTTATACCTTGGCACATTACCTACTGAACGAAGGATTTGGTGTCGCCGGTATCGATGCCCTTAAAATTGAACCGCTACCCGAGCGCTATGTCGGGTCTGCTGAAAAGCTCCCTGAACCGATTCGCGATTTCAATGACCTCTACGAAGCTTTGGACGAACGCATTATGCTGGGCTTTGGCGGAGTCGCTGAGTACGGCATTACCGTTCGATGGGATAAAAACTTTCTTAAAGTCATTTACTTGACTCTGGCACGGCGTCAAGCTTTCAAATGCTACGGCGGTGTTCGCTTCGGTGGCACCTTAACCATTGAAGATGCTTGGGATATGGGCTTTGATCATATCGCTATGGCCAGTGGTGCCGGAAAACCAACCGTTATTGGTATAAAAAACAACCTGATCCGCGGCATTCGTAAAGCCTCTGACTTCTTGATGGGGCTACAACTAACAGGAGCAGCCAAAGCCTCCTCACTGGCAAATATGCAGGTTCGCCTGCCGGCCGGCGTTATTGGCGGCGGTTTAACCGGTACAGATACGGCAACGGAATTGCTCGCCTATTACCCGGTTCAAGTCGAGAAAATCCTACACCGCTACGAAACCTTAGTCTCTATTTACGGCGAAGAAGATATCCGCTCTCGTTACGATGATGAAGAACGTATTATTTTAGAAGAATTCTTAGCACACGGCCGCGCCATTGTTGGCGAACGAGAACGTGCTAAACAACACAATGAAGAACCTGACTTCCAGCCACTCCTTAATGCTTGGGGCGGGGTCACCATGTTCTATCGTAAAGGCTTACGAGACGCACCGGCTTATCGCCAAAATCACGAAGAAATTATTAAAGCCTTTGAAGAAGGTATCGCCTGGGTTGAAGGTCTCAGCCCTATTGAAGCAATTCAAGATGAGAACGGTCATCTCAAAGCTATGCGTTTTGACAAGCTCCAACAAACAGAAGGGCGCTGGTCTTCTACTAATGAAGAGATTGAAATCCCGTTAAAAAATCTTTATGTGGCAGCGGGTACATCGCCCAATACGATTTACCAAGATGAACACCCTGACAGCTTTGTTATGGATGGGAAATTTTTCCAACGCCACGAACCTGAATGGACTGATGGCGCTCAACCTAAATTAACAGTCACCGATGACGACTGGAACCCGAAAATTGGCAAACCGGCACCTTTTACCTCTTATCAGGAAAATGGCAAGCACATCTCGTTCTTTGGCGACAACCATCCTGTCTACGCCGGTAACGTTGTAAAAGCAATGGCCAGTGCTAAAGATGGCTATCCTTACATTAGCAAACTTTTTGAAGAGCAATTAAGTCAACTGGATCCGTCAACGCAAGTGCAACGCGACCGCCAACTATTAGCGCATCAAAAAAGCATGGACGACCGTTTAATCGCGAAAATCGTCCAAATTAACCGTTTAACACCGACTATTATCGAAATTATTGTCCGCGCACCGATGCAGGCA
>Ga0209775_1001214_pt1 | contig 12444 bp, 11 predicted proteins | sample SaaInlV_135m_DNA_FD_184661 | JGI IMG/M metagenome (GOLD analysis project Ga0209775, IMG submission 184661) | Marine microbial communities from expanding oxygen minimum zones in the Saanich Inlet - SI072_LV_135m_DNA (SPAdes) (version 2) | ecosystem: Environmental > Aquatic > Marine > Intertidal... | reverse complement strand
GATTTGCCCATCATGGGAAGATGCATCTAAGCTGCCTAATGATGCCGTGGTGATTGATATGGACCCTGGCTTGGCCTTTGGTACCGGTACACACCAAACGACTGATTTATGCTTACAGTATCTTGATGAAAACCCACCGATTAATCAAACAGTGATTGATTATGGCTCTGGTACGGGCGTGTTGGCAATAGCCGCAGTCAAGATCGGCGCCATAAGTGCAATCGCCATAGACAATGATCCGCAAGCGGTATTGGCCACGATTGACAATGTCAAAACCAATCAAGTTGATGATAGTATCAATGTGCTACACACTGATGATGAAGATAGTTTGAACCAAGTAGACTTGTTGATTGCCAATATTTTAGCCAATCCTTTGGTGGGGTTATGCGAACATTTTTCAGGCCTAGTTAAGTCTGGCGGTAAAATAACGCTTTCAGGTATTTTGCAAGAACAGCTTGATATGGTATTAGAGGCCTACGGTGAATATTTTTCTTGTTTAGAAGTTACACAAAAAGATCAGTGGTGTCGAGTGGATGGGATTAGGAAATAAAAATGAGTAAACAAATAAAAGCAGTGTCGTTAATATCTGGTGGACTAGATTCTCTTTTGAGTACAAAGCTACTACTTGATCAAGGCATTCACGTGGAAGGCATTAACTTCTTTACTGGTTTTTGTGTAGAGGGTCATACGCATGCGATTCGTAAGCAAAAGAGTGACAAGCCAAAGCGTAATAATGCCTTATGGGTAGCTGAACAGCTCGGTATTAAATTACATATTATTGATGTGATTGAAGAATATCGTGATGTGCTTTTAAACCCAAAACACGGCTACGGTAAGAACATGAACCCTTGTTTAGATTGCAAAGGCTTTATGGTGAAAAAAGCCAAACAGTGGATGATCGAGCATGAATTTGACTTTATTATTACTGGCGAGGTAATGGGTCAACGCCCAATGTCACAGCGTAAAGAAACCATGCCGATCGTACAAGCTGAATCTGGTGCGGATGATTTATTGTTGCGCCCGCTGTGTGCCAAACACTTGCCTGAAACCAAAGCAGAAAAAGAAGGCTGGGTAGATCGTGAACAATTATTAGATTTTTCAGGTCGCAATAGAAAACCACAAATGGCCTTAGCCAAGGAATATGGGTTTGATGATTATGCAACGCCTGCAGGCGGTTGCTGTTTCTTAACTGATAAGCAGTATTCGGACAAATTGGTAGATATGTGGGAGTCACGCGGTAATCGTGATTATCAACTTGATGATTTAATGATGTTGAAAGTCGGCCGACACATTCGCCCTAACAAGCGTTTTAAGATGATTGTCGCCAGGGAAGAGGGTGAAGTAAAATTTTTAGAGGGTTATCGTAATCAATATGCTAATCTATACTCAACCAGTTGCAACGGCCCGATTGCGCTAATTGATGGAGAGCCCACTCAAGAGGATGTAAAAATTGCAGCCAAAATCTTGGCTCGATACTCTCAAGGCAGAGATGAAGATTTGGTTGATGTTGAGGTAAAACTTCAAGCCGGTGTAGCGCAGCAGTTCAGTATTAAGCCGTTTGGCGTAGATGAAATTCCAAAAGAGTGGTTTGTTTAGCCACCACCAACAGCCTTAATAATTTCTATTTTATCACCATCGTTTAGCCTAAATTCTACATGTTTTGACTTGGAGATGATAGCTTTATTAACCTCTAGTGCAATGCGTTGATCTTGATAACCAAGCTGATTGATCAAATCATTGGCATTGGTGTTGTTATCTACTTCTAGCTCCTTGCCATTAACAACTAAAATCATTGGTCCATCTTGCCAATCGCACAAGAAACAAAGGATTTTGCTTTTGCTTTAGCCGAATCAAAACCATGTACTGAATCAGTTTCTGGGTAGCCCAAATCTAACAACACCTTAGCGACTTCAACTCTTCTCGTATCGTCAATATCGATACTAATAGTGCCTTGCTCGATATTAACTTCGATATCTTTAGTATCGAAAGATTCTACTAATTTCTTGGTGATTGAGCCCGCGCAGCCGCCACATTTAATATTTTCAACCGTGATATTTAGCATGTTATTTTCCTTTGGTTTAATAAGTCTATTATATCACTCTGATTTGATGATTTGGGTATCAGCTTAAGTAGCAAGTATGGTAAAATTCTCGAAGTTTTTAGCTCAGGAGTGTTTGGTGTCAAAAGTTGCCTTATTAGCCGTATTAGTTTTGGAAGATGGGACGATTTTCAAAGGAAAATCTATCGGTGCTAAGGGTGATACTGTCGGTGAAGTAGTGTTTAACACTTCGATGACGGGCTACCAAGAAATCCTAACTGACCCTTCTTATACGCAACAAATCGTTGCGCTGACTTATCCACATATTGGCAACACTGGCACTAATCCAGTTGATGAAGAATCTGGGAAAATTTATGCAGCTGGATTAATCATTCGCGACTTGCCATTTATGCTGAGTAATTGGCGCAACACAATGCCACTTGATGAATATTTATCATCAAATAACGTGGTAGCAATTAGTGACATTGATACCCGTGCTTTAACGCGTCATTTGCGTGAACATGGCTCGCTTAAGGGTTGTATTGTTACCGGTGATGATATTGACGAAGCGGCAGCAATCGCTAAAGCACAATTCTTCGCAGGGCTAAAGAACATGGATTTGGCTAAAGTGGTATCAACCACTAAGCAATATGATTTTAATGATGGTTCTTATTTCTTAGAAACAGGTGAATTTACTCCACTTGATAAAAAATTTAAAGTTGTGGTCTATGACTACGGCGTAAAGAAAAATATCTTAAGAATGCTGGTTGATCGTGGCTGTGATTTAACTGTTGTGAATGCACAAACACCCGTTAATGATGTTTTAGCAATGAATCCTGATGGTGTATTTTTGTCAAATGGTCCTGGTGATCCTGAGCCGTGTGATTATGCGATTAGCAATATTCAAGTTTTATTAGAAAAGAACATGCCAATATTTGGTATCTGCTTAGGCCATCAATTATTATCATTAGCCAGTGGCGCCAAAACTGAAAAAATGAAATTTGGCCATCATGGCGCCAACCACCCTGTACAAGATCTAGACACTAAGCAAGTAATGATCACCTCTCAAAATCACGGCTTTGCTGTGGCAGAAGACAACATGCCGGTGTCACTAGAAATAACACACCGATCATTATTTGACAATTCAATTCAAGGTGTTAAAGTGGTAGGTAAACCTGCTTTTAGTTTCCAAGGGCATCCGGAGGCTTCACCAGGCCCGCACGATGTCAGCGGCTTGTTTGATACATTTATAGAGGAAATGCAACAATGAAACAATTACTATTAAGTTTTTTATTATTTTTTACAATCAATTTCTCGGCAACTGCTGAAGAAAATGTTGACCCATTTGAAGATTTAAATCGATCAGTTTATGAGTTTAACGATACGATTGATGACAACTTGTTAGAACCAGTATCGAGAGCATACAAAGACAACGTGCCAGAAGTTGCTCAAGATGGCGTTAGTAATTTTTTTGGTAATTTACGAGATGTGACTACATTGGCCAACCAAATCTTGCAATTTAAGCCAGTAGAGAGTGTTGAAACTTTTGGCCGTATTTTGGTAAATTCTACCATTGGGCTTGGTGGCTTGTTTGACGTCGCATCTGACATGGATCTTACTACCGAAGACGAAGACTTTGGTCAAACCATGGCAGTATGGGGTGTAGAAGAAGGCCCTTATGTGGTAATTCCGTTACTAGGCCCGTCAACGGTACGTGATGGTGTTGGTGTGTATGTTGATGTAACTTCACCTGCCAACATGGTGAATGAGATGGACGATGTTGGTTTTGTCAGCGCGAGCACAATGAACATTGTTGATAAGCGCGTGGAGTTATTACCAGTAACAGATATGTTGGATCAGTCAGACGATCCTTACATTGCAATGCGTTCGTCATATTTACAAAAAAGAAATTTTGATGTCCATGATGGCAGCCCTCCGGTTGAAGAAGACGACGAATTCTAAAGCAATCTAAAGTAATCTAAACAAAAAAACACACATGCCAAAAAGACAAGACCTGAAAAGTATTTTAATCATTGGCGCCGGCCCAATTGTAATTGGTCAGGCGTGCGAGTTTGATTATTCTGGCGCACAGGCTTGTAAAGCCCTGCGTGAAGAAGGCTACCGCGTCATTTTGGTGAATTCAAATCCAGCGACGATCATGACCGATCCACAAATGGCGGATGCAACTTATATTGAGCCGATTGAATGGCGCACAGTTGAAAAAATTATCGAGGTTGAAAAGCCGGACGCATTATTGCCAACTATGGGTGGCCAAACAGCACTTAACTGCGCACTAGATCTTGAGCGCCATGGCGTATTAGAAAAGCACGGCGTTGAGATGATTGGTGCTAGAAAAGAAGCCATTGATAAAGCTGAGGATCGTGATTTATTCCGTGAAGCGATGCTTAAGATTGGCTTAGATATGCCTAAAGCAGCTGTTGCTCATACACTGGAAGAGGCTTTTGTTATTCAAGAAACGGTTGGCTATCCTACGGTTATTCGCCCATCATTTACCATGGGTGGTTCTGGTGGTGGTATTGCTTTTAATAAAGAAGAGTTTGTTGAAATCTGTGAGCGCGGTTTGGATCTTTCTCCTACCAATGAATTACTGGTCGAGGAGTCAATCCTAGGCTGGAAAGAGTTTGAAATGGAAGTGGTGCGTGACACCAAAGACAATTGTATTATTATTTGTTCAATTGAAAACTTTGATCCAATGGGTGTTCATACGGGTGACTCTATTACCGTAGCACCAGCACAAACATTAACCGATAAAGAATATCAAGTAATGCGTAATGCATCTATAGCTGTTTTGCGTGAAATTGGCGTGGATACAGGTGGCTCTAACGTGCAGTGGGCAATCAACCCTGAAAATGGTCGATTAACTATTATTGAGATGAATCCACGTGTGTCACGCTCGTCAGCACTAGCCTCAAAAGCAACTGGCTTTCCGATTGCAAAAGTGGCTGCAAAATTAGCAATAGGATATACGCTTGATGAGCTAGATAATGATATTACTGGTGGAAAGATGCCAGCATCATTTGAGCCAAGTATTGATTATGTCGTTACCAAAATTCCAAGATTTGCTTTTGAAAAATTTCCTAAAGCTGATGATCGCCTGACCACGCAAATGAAATCAGTGGGCGAAGTGATGGCCATGGGCTCAACTTTCCAAGAGTCTTTACAAAAAGCATTGCGCGGTCTAGAAACAGACAAATCTGGCCTAGACCCGATTGTAGATTTAAGCGCTGACGATGCGCGTAATAAGATTCGTTCAGAATGTATTACAGCCCGTGGCGAGCGTATTTTTTACTTAGCTGATGCGTTTAGATTGGGCATGAGTTTAAAAGAGGTGTTTGACTTGTCAAAGGTTGACCCGTGGTTCTTGGCGCAAATACAAGATATTGTTTCGAACGAGATGCAAATTAACGGCATGAATATCGCCGATATGGAAGCAGATGAATTATTTGATCTAAAACGCAAAGGCTTTTCCGATGCGCGTTTGGCTGACTTACTTTGCTGTAGCGAATCTTCAGTGCGTGAGCGTCGTAAAGCACTCAATGTTAAGCCGGTATTTAAGCGTGTGGACAGCTGCGCGGCAGAGTTTGATACGCAAACAGCTTATCTGTATTCAACCTATCAACAGCAATGTGAATCTAACCCAACTGACAAGAAAAAAATAATGATTCTTGGCGGCGGCCCTAATCGTATTGGCCAAGGTATTGAGTTTGATTATTGTTGTGTGCATGCCTCATTAGCTTTACGTGAAGATGGCTATGAAACCATTATGGTGAACTGTAATCCTGAGACGGTATCTACCGATTATGATATTTCAGATCGCTTGTATTTTGAGCCATTAACGCTTGAAGATGTTTTGGCTGTTATTGACGTTGAAAATCCAGACGGCATTATTGTGCATTATGGCGGTCAAACACCGCTTAAATTAGCCGATGCCCTAGAAAAGAGCGGCGCCAAAATTATTGGCACTAGCCCTGATGCCATTGATTTAGCTGAAGACCGTGAGCGCTTTTCTAAAATGTTACAAGAATTAGAATTAAAACAACCACTCAACGGCACAGCGCGCTCATTAGAGCAAGCACAAGATATTGCAGATGCGATTGGATTCCCATTGGTAGTAAGGCCTTCTTATGTATTGGGTGGCCGCGCCATGGAGATTGTTTACGATAAAGAAAGCTTAGACCGTTATATGCATACCGCTGTACAAGTCTCTAATGATTCACCAGTGTTGCTCGATTCATTCCTTGATCATGCGATTGAAGTGGATATCGATGTCATTTGTGATGGTGAAGAGGTGGTGATTGGCGGCATCATGCAGCATATTGAGCAAGCCGGTATTCACTCAGGTGATTCGGCTTGTTCGTTGCCATGTTATTCATTATCAGACGACGTGTTGGATGAGATGCGTGTACAAGTTATCGCCATGGCCAAAAAACTCAATGTGGTTGGCTTGATGAACACACAGTTGGCTTATCAAGACGATGAAATTTATATTATTGAAGTCAACCCGCGTGCTTCACGTACAGTGCCTTTTGTCTCTAAAGCCATTAGTGCGCCACTGGCAAATATTGCTGCACGTGTGATGTCGGGCAAGACGTTAAAAGAGCTTAACTTTACTAAAGAGATTATTCCAAAGCACTTCAGTGTTAAAGAAGCGGTATTCCCATTTAATAAATTCTTAGGTGTGGATCCAATCCTAGGTCCTGAAATGCGCTCAACTGGCGAGGTAATGGGTATTGGTGATGATTTTGCCTCAGCTTTTGATAAGGCACAACTCGCTGCTGGCAGTCGCGCACCTAGTAGCGGTAAGGTGTTTGTCAGCTTACGTAAGCTTGATCGCGATGACTTGGTTGACTTGGGTAAGCGTTTGGCTAATCAAGGATTTAGCTTAGTGGCCACACGCAGTAATAAAGAAGCACTTACTGATGCAGGCCTAGATTGTGAAATGGTTAATAAAGTTTCCGAAGGCTCGCCGCATATTGTGGATATGATTAAAAATGATGATATTGATTTAATCATTAACTCAACTGAAGACACGCAAGGTGTTGAAGATGCCGCAGCGATTCGTTGCCAAGCTTTAGTACATAAAGTGCCTTTCACCACAACAGTCGCCGCTGCATTCGCTATGTTAGACGGCTTAAAAACTCACGAAACCATTACCGTGAGAACGGTTCAATCCTTAAATAATTAAGATTATGGAAAGTATTCCAATGACCGTTGGCGGTGCAAAAGCACTAGAAGCAGAGCTTTTAAAACTCAAAGATGTTGATCGTCCTCGTATTGTTGAGGATATCGCTACGGCTCGTGCGCATGGCGACCTTAAAGAAAACGCTGAATATCATGCGGCTAAAGAAGAACAAAGTTTTTGTGAAGGACGCATTAAAGAAATCGAATCTAAACTCTCACGCATGCAAGTGATTGATGTTGCACGACTTAACCAAGATGGTCGCTGTGTTTTCGGCACTACGATTACTTTGATGAACGTTGAAGATGACAGTGAAATCACTTATCAAATCGTCGGTGAAGACGAGGCTGATATTGCCTTAGGTAAAATCTCATGTCATTCGCCAATTGCTAGCGCATTGATGGGCAATGAAGAGGGTGAGGAAGTGACTGTTAAGGCGCCGGCTGGAAGTATTGTATACGAGATCTTAGAAGTTCAATACATTTAATTATTTATGAAAAATTTATGGAATAGTGCAGATGCTAAATCGTATTCAGATGATTTAGCACTTAGGGTTTATACCTCTCGTTTACTTGGTCAAGATCCAACTTTAGTGCTCCATGGCGGTGGAAACACCTCAGTTAAAATTACAGAAACAAATATCGTTGGCGAGCAAGAAGAAATTCTTTATGTAAAAGGCAGTGGCTGGGATTTAGTCTCAATTGAAAAAGCTGGATTTTCACCAGTACGTATGGCACACATGCTTAAGCTTGGCGAGTTAGATTCGCTTTCTGATCCACAAATGGTTAATGAGCTCAAGACTCAACTTACTGATGCATCAGCACCAGGTCCTTCAGTAGAAACTATTCTCCACGCAATTTTGCCTTTTAAATATGTTGATCATACACATGCCGACGCGGTAGTAACCATTTCTAATACAGCAAATGGCGAAGACAGAATACGAGAAATTTATGGCGATAGAGTCGTTGTTGTACCTTATGTGATGCCTGGTTTTGACTTGTCAAAAGATGTGGGTCGATTATTCTCAGAACAGGCTAATGATAAAACCGAAGGCATGATATTACTTAATCATGGTATTTTTTCCTTTGGTACAACGGCAAAACAAGCTTACGATCGAATGATTGATTTAGTAGACTTGGCAGAAAAATATTTAGTTAGTCAAAATGCTTGGGAGATAGAAAAGCCATCAGGCGATATAAGCTCTAAGTCAGTTCGCAATGAAGTTGCACAACTAAGGCAGGATATTTCAACTATAACCAATTCCCCGGTACTGTTTAATTTAACCAATAGTAAACAAGGAGTTGATTTTTCTAATCGAGATGATATTACAAGTATTGCAACAAGAGGGCCTGTAACACCAGATCATGTTATTCGTACCAAGCGTATTCCAATGATTGGTCGTGACGTTAAAAAGTACACAAAAGAATATAAAACATATTTTGATACTCATGAGCCAAATGCAAAAGATCGAAAAACCATGCTTGATTCAGCGCCAAGAGTGATTTTAGATCAAGAGTTTGGCTTATGTGCAGTAGGCAAAAATATGGGTGAGATTGGAATTATTTCTGATTTGTATGAACATACAATGCAGTGCATACTTCGAGCTGAAAAGTTAGGTGGGTGGCAAGCATTACCTGCATCCGATATTTTCGATCTTGAATATTGGGATCTTGAACAAGCAAAATTACAAAAAGGTGGTAGTGCGCCTGAATTTCAAGGTGAGGTTGTGCTGATAACTGGCGCTGCATCAGGTATTGGTAAGGCTTGCGTAGAGTCATTCCTTGCTCGTGGTTGTGCGGTTATTGGCATCGATCTTGACCCTTCTATTAAAGGTACTTCAAGTAGCAACAATTACCTAGGTTTAATTTGTGATGTGGCTGATGAAGATGCACTTAAAAATATGCTTGAATCGGGTGTTCGACATTTTGGCGGTATTGATATGGTAGTGCTTAATGCTGGTATCTTTCCTGGAGGAAAAACAGTTGCTGAACTAGACACTGATGAATGGCGTAAAGTATTTTCAATCAATTTAGATGCAAATCTAATCTTGCTTCGTGAAGTTTATCCTCTGTTAAAACTAGCACCGGATAAAGGCAGAGTAGTGATTATCGGCTCTAAAAATGTACCTGCTCCAGGGCCAGGGGCGGCTTCTTATTCTGCCTCTAAGGCAGCGCTTAATCAGCTAATGCGCGTACTGGCCATGGAATGGGGTAATGACGGTATTAGGCTTAATACATTACATCCTAATGCTGTCTTTGATACGGGTATCTGGACTGATGAAGTGTTGCAAGCAAGGGCAAAGCACTATGGACTTAGCGTGAAAGAATATAAAACTAACAATATCATGAAAGTTGAAGTAAGCAGTGTAGATGTGGCAGAGCTTGCAGCTGAAATGTGCGGGGCTTTATTTTCTAAAACCACAGCAGCCCAAGTACCTGTTGATGGCGGTAATGATAGAGTAATTTAGGTTTATAAATAACAATAAAATTATGAGTAATAAAAAAACAATCCTTGGAATTCTTGGTGGTAGTGGTGTTTATGATATTGATGGACTTACCAATACTCGTTGGGAAAAAGTAGAATCATCTTTTGGAGAGCCTTCTGATGAATTATTATTTGGCGAGTTAAATGGGCAAGAAATGGTTTTTTTACCAAGACATGGTCGTGGACACCGTATTCCGCCATCGGAAATTAACTTTAGAGCTAATATTGATGCTTTAAAAAGAGCAGGTGTTACCGATGTTATTTCAGTCAGTGCAGTGGGTTCTTTAAAGGAAGAATTAAAGCCAGGCATGTTTGTTGTTGTTGATCAGTTTATTGATCGAACTTTCGCTAGAAATAAAAGCTTTTTTGAAACAGGTCTTGTGGCTCATGTTTCTATGGCACATCCAGTTTGTAATCGTCTTGGTGAACATCTTGAACTAGCCGCTAAAAATAGCAATATTGAGGTAGTTCGTGGTGGTACTTATTTGGTGATGGAAGGTCCTCAATTTTCATCAGAAGCCGAATCTGAACTTTACCGCTCTTGGAATTGCGATGTGATTGGTATGACAAATATGCCTGAGGCAAAACTCGCTAGAGAAGCGGAGATGTGTTATGCAACAGTAGCAATGGTAACTGATTACGATTGCTGGCATCCTGATCACGATGATGTAACCGTAGATGCTATTATTAAAGTATTGCTTGCTAATGCTGACAATGCACGCTCTTTAGTTAAAAGCGTCGCATCTAGTGTTGATTCTGACGTGCATAGCGAGGCTTGTGGTTGTAAAACTAGTCTTGATAATGCCATTATTACCGCGCCAGTTTCAAGAGATCAAAAGATAGTCAAAAAATTATCAGCCGTCGCAGGACGAGTATTAAATCAATAGGAGTATTTATGCCAATTAAATCACGTATTAGAACCATTGAGCATTATCCAAAAGAAGGGATTATGTTTAGAGATTTCACTACATTATTGCAAGATCCAGTGGGGTTTCGAATATCTGTCGATGAGTTTTTTAATCGCTATAAAGACATGAAAATTGATAAAGTTGCCGGTATTGAATCTCGTGGTTTTATTATGGGCGGGGCGTTGGCTTATCTTTTAGGTGTGGGCTTTGTGCCTATTCGAAAGAAGGGTAAATTACCCTCCGAGACCATTGGCCAGGATTATGAATTAGAGTACGGCACCGATCGAATTGAGATTCATACTGATGCCATTAACTCCGGCGAGAAAGTACTTATTGTAGACGATTTGATTGCTACTGGTGGTACTGCAGAAGCCGCGGTAAAACTAATTCAAGAGATGAAAGGTGAGATTGTGGAATGTTGCTTTGTGATTGACTTGCCTGATATTGGTGGTAGAGCGCGTTTAGAAGCCATGGGGCAAAAAGTATTTGCACAATGTGAATTTGAAGGTGATTAAATGAGCAAAAAAATTGAGACTCTAAGGTGGAATAAAGATCATTTTGAAATGATTGATCAACGTATATTGCCGGCTGAATTTGAATATATTTCTTATACTGATGCAGCATCAGTTGCTAATGGTATTCGTGATATGGTAGTACGTGGTGCGCCAGCTATTGGTTGTGCGGCTGCGTATGGCGTGGCACTTGCAGCACTTAATTTGCAAGACACTGAAAGTGATGAATTTTCCAAAGGTATGAAGCAGGCTTTTGAAGTGTTGGCACAGTCTAGACCAACAGCTATTAACTTATTTTGGGCAATTGATAGAATGCGTAAATTAATGCAAAATTCTCAAGGCTCGTCTACAGAAATTTCAAAAATATTACTTGAAGAGGCGCATAAGATTAAAGCAGAAGATATTCAAATCAACCGCACCATGGGTAGTAATGGTGCGGCGCTATTAGATGACGGTGCACGCATTCTTACACATTGTAATGCTGGCGCACTCGCTACTGCAGGACATGGTACAGCTTTAGGTGTTTTTAGATCCGCTGTCGAAGCAGGTAAAAATATTTCTGTTATTGCCGATGAAACTCGTCCATTTTTACAAGGTGCGCGTCTTACTGCTTGGGAGATGGTGCAAGAAAATATTCCCGTTACTTTAATCTCTGACAATATGTCAGGTCATCTAATGGCCCATGGTGAGATTGATGCCATAGTAGTTGGTACTGATCGTGTAGCTGGCAATGGTGATGTTGCTAATAAGATCGGCACTTATATGGTGGCAGTTTTAGCTCAAAGACATAATATTCCGTTTTATGTGGCTTGTCCTTTATCAACGATTGACCGTTCAATTAGCAGTGGTAAAGACATTCCCATTGAAGAGCGCCCAGAAGACGAAGTAACCGGTTATCGAGATTGCCAATGGGCGGCAAAAGGTGTTAAAGTACGTAATCCTGCATTTGATGTTACTCCAGCAGAATTGGTAACGGGGCTTATTACTGAAAAGGGTGTTGTTCTTAGTCCTACCACTGAAAAAATCAACAAATTGTTTGAAATTTAACTAATTTACAAAATTCTCTAAATTTCTTAAAAAAAGTCAATAAAACCGTCTAAAAGTCGATATTAGTCATTAAAAGTACATAAATAACGTTGAAAATCAATTGACTTTTATTAAATTGATGACCATTCTTAAAATTTCCTAATTTTTACAGTCTGTCCTATGGCAGACGTTATTGCGTTTAAAAACAAAGGTAAATTGAATTCTGGATTGACAGCAAACTTGTTTTCTAAAAAAAATTATCCACGTGGATGATGT
>Ga0209775_1001210_pt1 | contig 12461 bp, 10 predicted proteins | sample SaaInlV_135m_DNA_FD_184661 | JGI IMG/M metagenome (GOLD analysis project Ga0209775, IMG submission 184661) | Marine microbial communities from expanding oxygen minimum zones in the Saanich Inlet - SI072_LV_135m_DNA (SPAdes) (version 2) | ecosystem: Environmental > Aquatic > Marine > Intertidal... | reverse complement strand
AATATGCTCAGGCGGCTCTTCTAAGGTTTTTAGTAGCGCGTTAAAACTACTTTTGGAGAGCATGTGTACTTCGTCAATCAGGTAAATCTTGTAGCGATTTTTAGTCGGCATGTATTGCGCATTTTCTAAAATATCACGCATGTTATCTACGCCCGTGTGTGAGGCGGCATCTAGCTCGATCAAATCAACTGATTGACCTTGGTCAATTTCAATACAAGTAGGGCACTTGCCACAAGGTGTAGAACTTACGCCAGCTTCACAATTGATTGATTTGGCAAAGATACGGGCAATGGTGGTTTTACCCACACCACGCGTACCGGTAAATAAAAAGCCATGATGTAAGTTATTAGCATCAAGTGCGTTAATCAAGGTTTTAACTGTGTGCACTTGACCAACCATCTCACTAAAAGTGTGAGGGCGGTATTTACGCGCTAAAACTTGATAATGTTCACTCATTAAATTGACTCAATATTTTGAATAAAGTGGTAGCACCCAGAATAACAGCCAACACATGAAAAAACTACTACCGTTGCTCCCTTCCGGGCCTGGCGGGGTTTGTAACCATTCATTGTAGGCGCACCCTAAGCGCTACCAAAATTCATTTTACATTTATATCTGCTTTCTATTTAAGAATTATTGGCTAATTCTAGACGCTCGGGTGTGCCGACATCTTGCCAATAGCCGTCATAGTACTCACCACTCAGTTGGCCATTGGCAATGGCTTCTTTAAGTAAAGGGTAGAGCGGTAGCTTTTGATTAACATCTAAATGCGATTTGAATAAGTCTGGGTGGTAAATGCCAACGCCTGAGAATGTGTAAGACTGCCCATGAATATTGGTGATTTGGTGATTATTCACCAATGAAAAATCACCATTTGGATTGTGAGTTGGATTGTTAATTAATACCAAGTGTGCGAGTGACCCAACCGGTAGAGTGAGTTTGGACAGATCAAAGTCACAAAGAACGTCAGAATTAATCACAATAAAAGGTTTGTTACCTAAGATTGGTAGAGCTTTGATAATGCCACCTGCGGTTTCTAATGCGCCACTTGATTCGTCACTATAAGTGATGTGAATACCAAAGTTAGATCCATCGCCTAAGTAGTTGCTCACTTTTTTGCCTAAATAAGAGATATTGATAACAATGTTATTAATATTGGCTTTTTTGAGTTGGTTAATTGAGTGCTCGATAAGTGTGGTATCTTTGACTTTGATTAGGGGTTTTGGCGTGTTTGCTGTGAGTGGCATCATGCGCTGTCCACGACCTGCTGCTAATATCATTGCATAGGTTTGCTGATTGGCTGACTCAAGAATACTGCTGAGCGCTTTTAGCTCTGGGTATTTATTAGCAACAGTAAGCGCGTATTTAGCCACCAAAGGGATATCTGCTAAGTATTGGTGTTTGCCATCACGAATGGATAAACGCTTAAAAATACCCAATACTTTAAGATGACGCTGCAAGCCCATGAGATCGAATTGTTTTTCAAAATCTGGAAAGGGTGTTTGAATATTAGCTTGATCGTAATAGTAATGCAGTAAAGTGTGTAAATCAGCCGAATCAAGCTCAAAGTAGGCGTCCTTAAGTAGTGAGACTAAATCGTAGGTATTTGAGCCGATTACTGCATCTTGAAAGTCGATGATGCCAAGCTCGTTGTTTGCAAGCACCATTAGGTTGCGAGAGTGATAATCACGGTGTACAAATACCTGATTGGTACTCAGTGCGTTATTGCTTAATAAATCAAAAATAGCCTGTAATTGTGTGTGTTGTTCGTTGCTGAGTGCTGGTAAGTACCAGTCAACCAATAGCTGCATTTCTGTTGTTAATAATGCGGCGTCATAGTTAGGAATGTTGGATGAATCGGTTTTCAGCGATTGGATATCGATCAGAACATCAATGGCACTTTTGTAGTGTTGCAACTCAAAGTTTTTTTGTTGAGTGTTTAAAAAGGTTTGATTACCCAAATCCTCTAACAGTAAAAAACCCTGCTCTAAATTAGTTTCAATGATCTTTGGTGCGTGAACATTGCCTAAGGTTAAGTGCTTGGCAATGCGAATAAAGGGTTCGCAGTTTTCCTTTGAGGGTGGTGCATCCATAGCGATAAAGGTAGTATTACTGCGTTCTATACGAAAATAACGACGAAAGCTGGCGTCATCACTGGCGACGCTGATGACAAAATTTTCATCACCAAAGAAAGTCTCTAGCCAATCAGTGAGTAGATCAAGACGAGTATCAGTCATTTTTGAGTTGCTGGTAATGCTCATAAACACACAGCCATTTTTCTCCAACTTCCCCGTGATTAATTGGTTGATCATCCACAGTTGTAATTGGCATTACTTCACGAGTAGAACTGGAAATCCACACTTCGTCGGCATTCTTTAATTTGTCTACTGAGAATGGCACCTCGTTCACCTGCATGCCACAAGCACTAGCACTTTCTAATACTAGGTCTCGAGTAATGCCCGCAAGAATATGCTCGCTAGTAGGGTGGGTGTAAATAGTGTAATCTTTAATGATGAAAACATTGGAGGTTGCACCTTCTGTTATTTGTCCATCACGAGATAAGATAACTTCTTCAACTTGGTGTTGTTTGGCTTGTTGTGCATAAAGGATGTTTGACAACAATGAAGTGGCCTTAATATCACATCGACTCCAGCGAATATCTGCCTGGGTCATAGCGCTAAAACCTTGTGTTAGTTCTGCCTTGGTTTTAGGAATAAGCGGGTTAGATTCAACATAAACGGTTGGCGTGAGTGCAGCAAAGCTGTGTTTGCGCTGCGTATCAGTGCCACGTGTAATTTGTAAATAAAGTGATTGATCAGATGCAGATGCATTGCTAACCAACTTGTTTAGAATATTAAGCCATTGATCAAATGAATAAGGATTGGTGATTTGTATTGAGTCTAGGCTTTTTTGTAGACGATTTAAATGCTCAGTTAGTCGAAATATTTTTCCTTGATAAACGGGGATGACCTCATAAACCCCGTCGCCAAACAAAAAGCCTCTATCCATAACGGAAATAGAGGCTTTGTCTTTGGCGATAAAATCGCCATTAAGATAGACCATTAAAGCCCTAGTAACGACATTAACCAACTCCAAATCCTGCTGAAGAAGCCAGATTCAGGTGCATCTTCAAGTGCAACCAGTGGTAGTTTAAGCAGATTTTTCCCTTCAAATTTAACCACTAAGTGGCCAACGCTATCACCTTTACTTAGTGGCCCAGATAAATCAGCATTTAACTCAATCATTTGTTTGGATAGTTTGTATTGCCCACGTGGCAAAGTGACACTCTTAGTGTTTACTAGGCCGACTTTTATTTCATCTTTAGTAGAGCCAGAGATAGGTATTTTTTTGCTGATGCTGTCAATAACTTTGGTTTCGAAAAAACGGAATCCATAATCTAGGATTTTTTGAGTTTGTGAAGTTCGTGCTTCAGTGCCGCTTGATCCCAAGACAACAGAGACTAGACGCATACCCATGCGATTGGCACTGGCGACTAAGTTATAACCTGCTTTTTTAGTGTAGCCAGTTTTAAGCCCGTCGACCGTGTTGTCGCTCCATAGTAGTTTGTTGCGATTCGGTTGCTTGATGTCATGGTGCGTGAATTCTTTTTCACTGTACCAAGGGTAGAATTCAGGAAAGTCTCTAATCGTGGCAGCCGCAAGTTTTGCCATATCAGCTGCTGTCGTGTGTTGGTCGTTTAAGTCTAGGCCTGAGGCGTTTTCAAAGCGAGTATTGTTCATACCTAGCTCAAGTGCGTATTCATTCATGTAGGCGGTAAATGTACCTTCGGTGCCAGCGATATGCTCAGCTAGGGCGACTGCTGCATCATTACCCGACTGGATTATCATGCCTTTAAGTAGTATTTCAAGCCTGATGGTTTTACCCACCTCAACAAAGCTTTTTGAACCCATGGTTTCCCAAGCTTTTTTACTGATTTTTACATCATCGTCTAGGCTGGCTCTACCATCTTTAATCAACTGGAAGACTACGTAGGCCGTCATTAACTTGGTTAAGCTAGCTGGCGCGCGTTTTTCATGGGGTTTGTTTGAGGCGATAACAGCACCGGAGTTATAGTCAAGTACAACGTATGAAGCCGCACTGATAGAAGGTTTTTTTGGTGTGATAAAAATAGCCGCCTGAAGGTTGAGTGAAGCGATGCTAATGGCAACAATAAATAGGGTAGATATTTTTTTCATAAGTAATTGATATTTCATATTTTTTAGTGATTATTTGAATTGAATTGTTGCTTTATTTTTTTTGATAATTGATAGGCGACCATGGCGTATCTGTTATCGTGATTATAACGGGTTAATACGTAAAAATTCCAAAAAGTGAGATAGGTTTCATCAATTTTTTGTTGCGGCAAACGAACAAAGGCAAGTTTGGTTTTATTAGGGATATCTGTGTCGATATCTAAACCCTTGTCACGCCAGTATTTGGCATTTTTTTTAGGCTTATTGGTAGAGCGTTTTGCGTATTTTAAATGCGTACTTGATAGCGAGATAGGGCGTGCAATCTCGCCAAAGTCGTGCCATTGATGTTTGTCAAAATAATTGGCAATGGATCCGATGGCGTCAATCGGGTTTGAAAATAAATCAATCTTACCGTCTTGGTTAAAATCAACAGCGTAATGACGGTACGAGCTAGCAATAAACTGTGGGTAGCCCATTGCGCCTGCGTACGAGCCTTTAATTGCTAGTGCTGGTATGGCGTTTTCACGCGACATTAGCAGGAATGACTCAAGCTCTTTTTTGTAAAAATTACGCCGTCTGTAGTTGCCAAACGCACGTTTTGCTAAAGTCTCTAAGGTTGGATGTGTGCCTTTGTTGTGGCCGTAGCTAGTTTCTATGCCTAAAATAGCAACGATAATTTCAATCGGTACATTGTAAGTGGTTTCGGCTCGTTTTAAAGTAGCAATATTATCATGCCAAAACTTCACCCCGTTTTGGATGCGTTCTTGGGTAAGAAACAGACTACTGTATTTGTCCCAAGCCATTGGTTTTTTTCTTGGTTTTTTGACTTTCTTGGTTTTTTTCTTAGTTTTGTCGGCGGCGGTTAACTCGATTGTAGAAAAAATAAGTAACAATTCATTTTGATTGAAATGATGCTCTTTCACCATTTTGTTAATGAAATTTTGGGTGGATTTAAACTGTGTGGCAGGCAGTGTTTTAGCTGATACCAACGAGGATAGTAACAGCAGTGTTAGCACTAATAATTGAAGTATGTTTTTACAATTTGGCAAGATAGCTCGGTGTTTTGTGTTTTCTAATAGACATGATAATACCAAAGCTGGCCATGAGTGTAATGAGTGAGGATCCACCATAACTGATGAGTGGCAAAGGCACACCAACCACAGGTAGTAGGCCAGATACCATGCCAATATTAACAAAAATATAAGTAAAGAAAATTAGCGTTAGACTAGCGCCTAATAATTTAGAAAAAGTATCTTCAGACTCAAAAGAGATAATAAAACATCGGTAAATAATAAGACCATAAATGGTGAAAAGTAATAGTACGCCTATAAAGCCTAATTCTTCGGCGATGACGGCAAAGATGAAGTCAGTCGTATGCTCAGGTAAGAAATTGAGCTGTGATTGAGAGCCTTGTTCAAGGCCTTTGCCAAATAAACCGCCAGAACCAATGGCGATTTTTGATTGTAAGATGTGATAGCCTGAGCCGAGTGGGTCAGAGCTTGGGTCGATTAGAGTGAGAATGCGTTTTTTTTGATAGGCCATGAGCAGGTAATTCCAAGCAATATAACCACCGCCACTGATTAATGCGCCTATTAAGCCAAAATTAAGCCAATTATTGTATTTGATTAGTTGGATGCGTATGCCTGAGAAAAATAACACGTAAACACCACTAGCGCCAATCAGTAGTGAAGTACCTAAGTCAGGCTGCTTGGCGATTAGCAAGACAATTGAAATAATTGAAATAATTGAGATAAATATAGGCAATGGTTTGGGCGGTAGTGTTTTTTCACTAAGGATAGAAGCGATAGCGATTGGCACAATGACTTTCATTAATTCTGAAGGCTGAAAACGCACAAAACCTAAGTCGAGCCAGCGCTGGGCGCCACCACTTGTAGAACCAAATAACAACACCAGGAGTAGTAAAAAAATACCGAATAACATCAAGTAAGGAGAATAACGTCGGAAAAGATAAGGTGGCATTTGTGCAATTATTAGCATGGCGCCGAAAGCGAGTGCAAAGTGCGTTGCTTGTTTGTAAAGCAAGGTGGTTGAGCCGGCGGAAGCACTATAAAGCACCATTAAGCCAAGCGAGCTTATCACTACCAGTAGTAAAAATAATGGGGTGTCCATTTTAAAATAATGCCAAAAATGGCGAACCTTACCAAGTAATGTGCGTGTCATAATAGCAGTAAGCCGACGCGCCGAACATCAGACAATAACAAGTTAAAACTACGACAAGCAGATTCACTATTCATGCTCTCTACTCCGATACCCATTTGTTGAATAGCGACTTGTTGCTTTGGGTATAGGAACTTAGTTGTATCGCCTGTGCCAATGATGAGTAAGTCAATATCGTCTTGTGAACTGAGTGGAAAAAGTGAAGCCTTATCTAGTTGATCCAGATTGGTTATTTCAGTTTCTGACGTGTAACTGGGTGAGATAAAACAAGGTGTACTTAATGTGGTGTGTGCTAATCTAATTTGGGAATTATCAACAGAAACAATAGAATTTTGTTCGGATTCTTGCTGGTTAAATTCCATGCTAGTATTGAGGTTGTTTGAAGGTTTAAAAACACATTATAACCGTGTAAAATTATTCTATTTTTAAATATAAACAACAATGTCTAATTCTAACGAAACTGATGCTTTCTCAGCAGACTTACATAGTGGTATAGCCGCTTTTGATTCAAAAAACTTTTCAATGGCTTACCAGTTGCTAGCGCCACTAGCCGCCCAAGGTGATGCTGAATCATTATGGCGTTTAGGTATGATGCAAATGAATGGTTTAGGTATGGTTGAAAACCAGCCTTTGGGTCTTGAAAATTTTATTCAATCAGCCAAACAAGGACATGCTTTTGCTCATCATATGATTGGTGTTGCCTACATGATGGGCGAGGGTGTTGAAAAAGATATCAATCAAGCGATTGAGTGGTTTGAAAAAGCAGCTGAATTTAAAATCCCTGGCCCTATGTACACATTAGGCATGTTGTTTGAAGATGGTAAAGAAGTGCCACAAGATCTTGAAAAAGCACAAGAGTGGTACGATCGAGCTTCTGAGATAAACACACCATGAAATCAAGATTCGCACCTTCTCCAACAGGTTATTTGCATATCGGTGGCGCTAGGACTGCGTTATTTGCCTGGTTATGGGCTAAAAAAGAACAGGGTAGGTTTATCTTGCGTATTGAAGATACAGATCGAGAGCGATCCACTCAGGCGTCAGTTGATGCTATTTTAGACGGTATGAAGTGGCTAGGGCTAGATCATGACGAGGGTCCTTATTATCAAACCGATCGGTTTGATCGATATAAAACCGTAGTTCAACAGCTTTTAGAAGAAGACAAAGCCTATTATTGTGAGTGTTCTCAAGAGCGTTTACAGGTGTTACGTGATGAGTTGATGGAAAAGGGTGAGAAAGCCAAATATGATGGCCATTGTCAGCATAAAAATTTAACTGCTGGTGTGGTGCGTTTTCGTAATCCGAGCGAGGGAAATGTAATATTTTCAGATTTAGTTAAGGGTGAAATCAGTGTTCACAATAAAGAGCTAGATGATTTGATTATTGCACGTAGTGATGGCACACCAACTTACAATTTGACTGTGGTGGTGGATGATCACGATATGGAGGTCGACTGTGTGATTCGTGGTGATGATCATATCAACAACACACCTAGACAAATCAACTTATACGAAGCACTTGGTTGGGGGCTGCCTGATTTTGCACACCTACCCATGATTTTGGGCGGTGACGGCGCAAGACTTTCAAAACGCCATGGCGCGGTAAGTGTAATGGCTTACCGGGATGCGGGTTTCCTGCCAGAAGCATTACTTAACTACTTAGTGCGTTTAGGTTGGTCACACGGCGACCAAGAAGTGTTCTCTATTGATGAGATGATTGACTTGTTTGATTTAAAAGACGTTAATAAAGCGCCAGGTAGTTTTAATCAAGATAAGCTTGTTTGGTTAAATCAAGAATATATTAAGTCTGCTGATATTGACCACCTTATTGATCAATTAGATTGGCATTTGGACGACCAATCAATTGACATTAGTGATGGCCCCGATGTTGCTAAAGTAATTGATGCACTGCGAGAGCGCTCTAAAACTTTGGTTGAGATGGCGCAGAGTATGAAAATGTTTTATCAAGATTTTGATCAGTTTGATGAAAAATCTGCCAAAAAGCAATTCAAACCTGCGGCAGAGCCAATCATAAAAGCTTTGATTGACCATTATTCACAGCTAGAAGATTGGTCAAGTGCTGCAATTCACGATGTTGTAAAAACCGTGTGTGATGAGCAAGGCGTAGGTTTTGGTAAGGTTGGTCAGCCACTTAGATTGGCGCTTAGTGGTACAGGAAATGCAGGTAGTATTGATGTGGTAGCTGAGCTTGTCGGCAAAGATCGAACGCTTTTGCGTTTGCAAATGGCACTTGATTATATTGCTCAAATAGATAATTAATCAGTTATCATCTGGTTATGCATTTAGATGATTTTAAAACCCGATACCAAGCGTTACAAGCTTCAGTTGAAGCTGATTTCATAAAAGACCCTGATTCAGTAGAATCATTAGTATTGGCACGTAGTGATGGTGTTGATGCTTTATTGCAAGATATTTGGCAAGCATTTGAAATTGATAGTGGATTATGCTTAGTGGCTGTAGGTGGTTTTGGCCGAGGTGAATTGCATTTATATTCTGATATTGATTTATTGATCTTAATCCCAGATGGTACGCACGAACAACATCAAGAAGGCATTTCTAAATTTTTAACTTTCTTGTGGGATGTGGGCTTGGAAGTAGGGCATGCAACACGAGATATTAGCGATTGTGAAGTAGAAGTTGACGATTTAAGTGTAGTGACCAATCTATTAGAATCTCGGCTATTGATTGGTAAAAAATCCTTATTCTCAAAGATGAAATCCATGATTAAGGCGAGTAATTGGTCATCCCAGTCGTTTTTAGTTGAGAAGCAAAAAGAACAGCACAATCGCCATCTTAATTATTCAAATACAGCTTATAACCTTGAGCCCAATTTAAAAGAAAGCCCCGGCGGATTAAGAGATATTCAAACAGTTGCTTGGGTGGCCAAATGGTATTTTGATGTTAATCTTTTATCTGATCTAGTTAACAAGTCTTATTTGAGTGAACATGAGTATGATTTATTAAAAGAAGGTCAATTGTTCTTATGGAAAGTACGCTTTTCTCTACACATAATTGCCAAACGTCGAGAAGATCGAATCGCTTTTCAGTATCAAAAAGAAGTGGCTAGCATGCTGGGTTATGTTGACACTGACTCTATGGCGGTTGAACAATTCATGAAAGATTATTATCGCACGGTAACCAAAGTATCGCGTTTGAATGATATTTTGCTGCAGTTATTGGAAGACCGAGTGCTGCATACTCAAAATCTTAATGAGCGCTTTGTTATTAGTTATGGATATATTCAGGCTACCAGTGATGAAGTTTTTAAAAAAAATCCAGCCGCGTTTATTGAAATATTTTTATTGATCGCTAAGCATAATTATGTACGTGGTATCAGTGCCGGCACACTCAGACAGATGCAATTTGATTTGGATTTGATTGATAAAAATTATTATAAGAAACGTCAAAATAATCGTTTATTTATTAAATTGTTACAACAAAAACGTGGTGTTAACAAAGCCTTGAAGCTGATGAATCGCTATGGTGTTTTGGAACGTTATATTCCTGCATTCGGGCAGATAACAGGTTTAATGCAATATGACTTATTTCATGCTTATACGGTAGATCAGCACACGTTGTTTGTGATTCGAAATTTAAGGCGTTTTTTCGTTAGTGAATTTGCTAAAGAATTTGAATTGTCTAGCGAGGTTGCCAAAACTATTGATAAGCCAGAATTGTTACTATTAGCAGGATTATTTCATGATATCGCCAAAGGTCGTGGTGGTGATCATGCTAGTTTGGGTGCGCAAGACGCTCAAATTTTTTGTAAGCATCATCAGCTAAAATCTAAAGACATAGCGCTGGTTTCAGGCTTAGTTGAGCAACACTTACTTATGTCGCAAACGGCGCAAAAACAAGACTTGGAAGATTTTGAAGTGATTGATCGCTTTTCTAAAGCGGTTGGCTCGGTACGATTTTTAGATTTTTTATATTTATTAACAGTGGCAGATATTCGCGCCACTAAGGCTGACTTGTGGAACGACTGGAGAGATTCGCTTTTAAAAAAATTATTTTATAAAACTAAAGACCACTTGTTGAGTGGAGCCACTAAGCCACCGAGTATGGCAAAACAAATTGAGCAAATTAAACATTCGCTTCTAAACGAAACTGAGCAGCAAGGTTGCGATCCTAAACAAGTTGAAAAAATATTTTCAACCTTGCCTAAAGACTATTTTCTGCGTTATGAAACTGACGATATTTTGTGGCATTTATGGCTGCTAATGAAGCCAACAGATAAGAGAATTAGGGTTATGTCTCGCTTGTCTGAACACAATGTGGTGGATATTTTTGTGTATGGAGATGACTCAAAGGGTTTGTTTTGTAGGTTAGTGAATATTGTTGAAAAATTAGGCTTAGATATTGTTGATGCTAAGATTTTGACTAGCAAAGACAACAAAGCTTACAACACCATTAGTGTATTACAAGATGATATATTGACTCAAATCAACATTGGTCAAATCATAGAGGATGAGCTTTCCAAAACAGATGTTAATATTAAAGAGGTAAGCGCTAAGCATGCACACCGTCATTTTGATCACAAAATGAAAATCGAATTCTCTCATAACGAAAAATGGAATTTAACCCAAGTAGAAATTAGTGTGGTTGATAAGCAGGGGCTTTTATCTAATATTGCTTACATCTTTCATCAGCTTAATATTGATTTAGTCAATGCAAGGGTGTCCACAATGGGTGAGCGAGTAGAAGATGTTTTCTTTATTAGTAATGCTGACAAACAGCCGTTGAGTGTGGTAGAAGAAAAGCAATTAAGGCAAGCACTTGAAGAAAATTTGTAAAATAACAGCACAAAGGTCAAATAATCGATATAATTTGCCTAACAACAGCTCTTCTGCTGTGATTTATTCCTTTCAGATAAACATTACACAAACATATGAATGACAAAATTAAAGTAGTAACGGATAGCTCATTTGAAGCAGATGTTATCAATTCATCACAAGTAGTTTTAGTAGATTTTTGGGCGCCTTGGTGTGGCCCTTGTAAAGCGCTAGCGCCTGTATTAGACGAAATCGCTGATGATTACGATGGCAAGATTACCATTGCTAAAATTAATGTTGATGAAAATGACCAAACACCACCAAAATATGGTGTTCGTGGCATTCCAACCATGTTAATTATTAAAGATGGTGTAGTTGAAGCAACCAAAATGGGTGCTTTAAGTAAGGCTGAGTTAAGCGCCTTTATTGATGCAAGTATTTAAATCCCAAGCGACTCACTAGAGATGGCGAGTCATTTTTTACAATAAATTTTAATTTAGAAAATATCGCACTATAGTGCATCTGTACTGACCATTCTGGTTGGTATCTCCTTTCATTCATCGGACAATTCATGAAACTATCAGAACTAAAAAAATCATCCCCAGAGGAATTACTAGAATTGGCACAATCTTTAGGTGCTGAAAATATTTCTCGCGCCAAAAAACAAACCCTTATTTTTATTATTCTTAAGGCTAAAGCAGCTAATGATGAAGAGGTAATAGGCGATGGCACGCTTGATATATTGCAAGATGGTTATGGCTTCTTAAGGTCAAGTGATGATTCTTACACTTCAGGTGCTGACGATATTTATATTTCCCCTAATCAGATTAAACGATTTAATCTGTCAACCGGTGATTTGGTTGCAGGAAAGATTCGCGCTCCTAAAAAAGGTGAAAAGTATTTTGCGTTGATTCAAGTATCCGAGGTTAATGGTGAAAATCCAGAAAGTGTTAGAAATCGAGTGCCTTTTGCATCGCTGACGCCAATCCACCCTGACGAACGCCTCACTCTAGAAATTGGTAATGGCGGTACTGAGGATATTACTGCTCGAGTGATTGATTTGGTTTCACCATTTGGTAAGGGTCAAAGGGGTTTGTTGGTCGCACCGCCTAAGGCTGGTAAAACCATGATTATGCAAAATATTGCCACTTCAATTGCTCGCAATCATCCTGATTGCGAGCTTATTGTATTGTTGATTGATGAGCGCCCTGAGGAAGTAACAGAAATGGCCCGTACTGTACGTGGTGAAGTTATCGCCTCAACTTTTGATGAATCAGCAAAGCGCCATGTTCAGGTAG
>Ga0209775_1001154_pt1 | contig 12831 bp, 10 predicted proteins | sample SaaInlV_135m_DNA_FD_184661 | JGI IMG/M metagenome (GOLD analysis project Ga0209775, IMG submission 184661) | Marine microbial communities from expanding oxygen minimum zones in the Saanich Inlet - SI072_LV_135m_DNA (SPAdes) (version 2) | ecosystem: Environmental > Aquatic > Marine > Intertidal... | reverse complement strand
TTGACATACTTTCTTTTTTTATTAAGTTATGGTAATTATCAATATTACATTCACTAATAATTCCATTAGACCATACCCATTCTCTACCTTCCATAATACCATTTACAAATGCATCTGGTGCTGATGGGTCAGCAACTATATCTGCCGCTGTTGCTAAATGAAAATCATCTTGCACAGTATTTAATCCTTTCTTTTCTTTTATAGAACCCATACCTCTAGAAGATACTCCTAACTTAGCGCCTTCATGTATAAGATTTTTAACAATAGACCCATATGGTGTTTCTGTCATAATTTTGGCCTTACCGATAAAATTATTACCATCTTGATACAATTCTTTAATTAAATGAGACACCCGTTCTAAATTAATAGATGGACCATTTGGGTGACCAAGTTCTCCAAATGCCCTACCTTTATCAATATATTCGGCAGAATATCTTTTAACTTCTTTTTGTAATACAGCGGTTGGATATAATCTACCATTACGATTCTTTATATCCGACTGTAAAAAAACACCTTCAATATACATATTTTTAGACTTATCTTCTATGATATAATTAACATCTTCATATATTTCAGTAATAAGTTTCATATTACATACCTCTTCTTTTATTCATAGAAACTGCTCTTTTTCTATTAGAAGTTGCGGATTTACCTTTACGTTTCTTAGCAGATTTTTTATTTCTTAATCTCAACATAAGACGTTCTTTGGTACTTATTTTAGTTTCTTTACCATCTATTACCTTAAATCCATCTTTATTTGATATTTTTTTTATCTTTCGTACACCACCACGTATAACTTTTTTCCTAGTTATACCTTCCAGTAATGTGTATTCTATAAAACTTTTCATATTAATATCCTTTAAAATCGTTTATCATCTGGTTCTTCAGGTTCATTGTATTGTGCAACCTTCAATTCTTTTTTAATCTCATCATCTATCTGACTTATTTCTTCGTCATTCATCTTTAATATATTTTTACGAATCCATTCATGTGACCAATATTTTCCAATTAACCCTATGTTATCCATATCTGTTATCATGGATATACGATCTCGCAATACCTCAGAATCTTGGATTTCATTATAATATGAATTTTCATTATATATAACATTTAATTCATATTTAATATCTTCCCATTCTTCTTGTGATATTATATTTTTTAATATCAACTGAGTCTTTAATAAATCATAAAATAAATTATCAAACCGATTTCTCAATCTTCTAATAAATCTATCAAATTTCATTTCATCTCTATTTATTTCCGTCGCTCTACCTAATGCCATAGAATTTTCAGATTCTAACCGTGATACCGGTACATTTAATGATTTATATAACTTCTTTTGAAAATATATTATATCATCAATTTCACCTAAATTAGTACCACCCGGCAATGTATCAATCTGTGCAGAATTACCTTCCCTACGAGGGAACCAATAATCTTCAAGCATAGACATATGATTTTTACCGTCTTTAACTTCACCAGTAACACCATCATATACTACTTTATTCTTATATTTATTCATAACATCACTAAGATATTGTTCCGCTTTCATCTTAGGTAAATTACCAACATCTATATAAAATACTCGTCTTTCTGGTGCTCGTGTATATCTATATATAACAGCAGAATTCTCAAGCATAACTAATTGATTTAAAGGTTTTATTGCCTTGTGCAAATGTCCAATTGTATGATTTTTCGTACCATCACGTATCCCTGATGATATGTAACTTATAGCATCCAATTGAATAGGTATCCCCTTTAAATCTATATCTCTATCAATACCATTTTCATTATATACATAATATTCTATTACAGATTCTATTATATTTTGATCATTTTTTTTAACTTCTTTGATCTTTTTAATTTTTCTAGGATCTATTTTTCGTAATTCTTGTATACCTTCTTTCTTTTTATTTTCATCAACAATAATATGATAATATAATCGTCCATCTACATACCAACTTCTAAATATGTCATATCCAAAGTTGGAAAAATCTAATATTTTTAATATTACATCAAACTCTTTGTATATAGTGGTAACCAAAGTATCAGATAATGTAGAATCATCTGATACTTCCATTTTAACCGGACTTGTATCATCTGTTATTACAGATTCAGATACAATATCATCTATGGCTAACTCAACTTCAGCGTGCATAGACATATATCTATATTTGTTAATTAACTCAGAATCAGTTTTAAAAGTATTGTCAAAATTAAAATAAGAACCAGAAAAATTGGCAGAATTAACTACTACCGCATTTTCTGGTTGCTCTTCAGTCTTTTGAACAAAGGATTTTAATTCTTTCTTCTTTGTTTTGCCTAATGTAAATCCAAATAATTTCATTATATATTCACCTTGTTAATCAGTTGGTAATACTAATCCAGATAATGCAACCTCATCATGCTGCTCTTCATGCCAGTTATATGCGAATGTTACTGTATACTCTTCTATTGCATCATTTGTATCCCATCCTAACTCAATAGATGAAATTTCAGTAGGATATGATCCCTTTAAAAAAACAGCAAATGTAGGTTTTAAATCTTGTCCTAACTGGACAACCTTTAATGTTGCCCGAATTTGGTTATTCATGAGAGCATATTGTCCATTAGAACAACATGCCTTTTGCCATGTTGATAATATTTTCCTGATAGAATATTTCTCATCATTCAAAACAGTTATAGACCACGTATCATGAGTTCTATTACCAACTGATTTAATTGAACGCCCCATATATGGAACATCAATTGACCCAATAGTATCAGATGGTATGCTGCTAGCTTTAGCTAAGAATGGAATTTCAGTTGCCATAGTAGTAAAGTCAGTCTGAAACTTATCAATCTCTGGTGTGGTGAAATCATCCCTACCTTGTAATAAACCTGGTATTGAAGAATCTTCACCACCATCACCAACTTCACTAGTTATCATAATATAAAATAGATTTGGTCTAGCTAAATTTGTAGGCCCGGCAACCTTGTTCTTAAAATTATTTAAATCCATTGCCATAAATCACCCCTAACCTGTTTTAGTCCAATAATTATAGGCAAAAGTCACAGTATATTCCTCAATAGAATCATTTGTATCCCATGCTAATTCAATAGATGAAATTTCAGTAGGGAACATATCTACAAATTGATACACAGCACCATCCCCACCAGCTACTGTTTTTTGTGTTACTGTTGCACTAAGTCCTGTCAACTGTGCCCCTGTATTCAACTCTGGATTATTCATAGCAATCATCATATTTTCCAACTCAGTTCTAATACCAAACCCCTCATCATTCAACACAGTGATTTGCCAATCCTCATATGTTCTATTCCCTTGTACTTTCACTACCCTACCCATATATGGTACGTCTACTGAAGCAATAGTAGATGCCGGTATTGATGCAGCTTTAACTAAAAGTTTTGTATCTTGGATAGTTCCGCCAGCAAAACTAACCTCAAATAAATTAGGTCTAGCCCCATTTGCAAACGCCCCTTTAAAACTCGATATATCCATTTTTTTTCTCCTTTTAAATATCTATTATCTGTTGCCAACAACTTCACTAAATTCTACACCATTTCTTACGGCAACAAAATTCAATCGTATGAAATTAATGGATCTACTTGGTTTAATGTATATATCACCAACAAATTGTCCAGCATCAACTACATCTGGTGGATTATTTGTTTCATCACATATTACAGAGAAATCATATACACCTTGTCTAGATTTAACTAAAGTCAAAAACGGTTCAACCATTGCCACGAATTGTGAACGAGTAAAAGTATCATTGAATTCAAATAAAGTATATACTGAAGCTTTAGATATTATTTTTTCAAGCACTATAAATAATCGTCTAACATTAATTCTATCAAACGCAGATGGTCTTGACATAAATGTTTTGTCACCATATAATATAGTACCTTGTCCTGGAAATGATACTATAGGATTGATAGATTTTAAATATAACTTATCTCTATCCATCTTAGTGAAATCCATATATAATTTAACTACATTCTTAATAGTTCCTCTATTAAATCCTGCAGGAGAAAACCATGGATCTTTATCTGTATCAGTTCTAGAGAAAACACCACCCATATCTCCACAAAATGGTACCCAACGATATTTATCATTATATACATCATATTGTCGTTTATAATTAGAATCAGCAACAGCATAAGAAGTAGATATACCTACCGTATCATACCATGCCACGACATTATCTATATCTTTAGTTGCATATACACTTTCTGGTGCAGAAAAAATAGTAACACAGTCTTGACGTGTATTTGACAACTCTATACTATGACGAATGACATTAGTATATAAATCCCCTATCAAATGATATCCACCACTTAATATCATAGAATATTCAATTTGTTCAGGATTTGAAATCACATCAAAACTACTAATAAGTTCTGATGCTGTTGGTGCTTCTGTAGTACCACCAGACAAAACATAAGAAGTATTACTAGAATCTAATGACATATAAACTTCTTTAGTAACTCCATCAATTGTGATTAAATCATTCTTCCATACAAAATTAGTAGGGAATGCACCAGCTTCTTTAAATCCGGCAGGTACTTGTAATGCATATATATATGATGAATTAGCATTAATATAATCAATAAAATTCCTATTTTCAGTACCAGGAACTACTAGAGATTTAGTTAAATTATCAAAAATTTCAAAATTTTCTACAACATTTTGTTTATCGTCTTTAAACACTTCAATTATAACTGCAATATCGTTGTCATCTGTTGGTAATATCGATAATGAATTACCAAGAGGATCATTTAAATATGTAGCACTATCTAACATAGTAACTTTTATTCTGTTACCAAATTCTCCTGGATATCTAGCAGCAAAAACTCCATTTGCTCCATCACCACCTGAATAACTTAACGCTTGTTCTTCTGTTAACATTTGTACCGGATTGGAATCTATATAACTAAATGGAACACCTGTTACGTGTAACGATATCGGAGTAGTACCCGTTATTGATTCTCCTAAATAAAGTTCCGAATATCCTAGAACAGTAGGATATATAGAATACCCAGCATTCTCATTTACCTCAACACCGTCTACTTTGACTTTTATAGCCGTTCCATTAGGTGTTAATCCATCTGCCAAACGAAATGTATTACGTGCTTCCAATGTAACAGTTACACCACCTTCTGATTTGAGTGTATTTGACGAATTAAACTGCCAATCAGATTCAGTAGTAACTACATAACTGCCAGCATTGTGACCTGAGGGTAAAGAATTATCAATCACACCAGCACCAGTAGTCTCTAAAATGTTACCGTCATGATTAATTGTAACTGTCGATACTAAACCGGATGCCGTAACGGTTAGAGGTATTCTAAAATCAGCAACTTGACTATCTGAACTTCTAATTCTAAGATAATTCGCGTCAGAGGTAGTTGATAAGTTGAATCCACCGACAAATAATCCTGTTTTTTCTGCGGTAGTAGTGTAATAATAGTCAAAGCTTTCTTTCAAAAAATCTTTGTAGGTTTGACTGCCATCTCCAAGCCAAGCCGCCATAACACCAGCATACCCAGTATCTAAATCAACTATTGCTTTTAAAGATGACCACGCTGATTGTAAATTATTATTGTTGCTTACACCTGATTCAGAAGTGAACCCCAATAATACATCTAAAGTTGGTTTACCAACTGATGTATCTAAAACAAACGTTGGTGGTATAGTGATGAATCCGGCAGTGCTATCGATAAGTGAACCACCAAATACAAAATCTGTTCTAAATGGTGATGTGGCGGTTACTTGTTTAATCCACCCACGACTTAAATGATTAAATGGCAAATTAATTGAATCGGTGGCGGTATTGACCTTTAATGTAATTAAATCGTCAATATCATCTCTGACATTTGAACTAGAATAATTACCTAACCAATCCACAGGGATATGTGCGTTTAATTGCCATGTTCCTGGAGTAGTAGATGTCAATTCCGCATCTACTAAAGCCCCGACTAATTCTCCTAATGGATATGACCCACCATTTCCCCAATCTTTTGCATATTGGTCTTGCGTATTACTTCTATTTTTAAATGGTAATTCTGAAGATACATCAGTTGAATATACTGCTAATGTATCTGTATCTGTTGCCAATGTTCCTGAAATAGCATTTACTGCATTTACTCCGACTGAACGAACAACTTTTAAACTTTGTGCGTAATTTAAAAAATTACTTGCTGTAAAAAACGGTTTATAATTAGATTCTGTTGGTTTACCAAATACCAATTTTAATTCATCAACGGTTGATATGGTCGTTGCTTGACCAACAGGCCCCCATGAAAAATCACCAACCATAGCGGCAGATGTTGTTGCCGTTTGTGGAACTGATGTACTAAAATCAAACTCTCTTACACTTACTCCTGGACTGACTTGAAATGCCATTGTTCGTCTCCTTTTTATTATTAATGGATATTTATCTTAGATATAAATATTTATAATATTTCATATTTCTATCCCCATATATCACCATTTTTATCTACTGTTATTTCTTTAGGTTGTGTATTATTTATAAAACCAAACGGTAACAACTGATCCTCTATATACTGAATTCGTTCTTTATATATTTCCTTTCTAATGTCAATATCCGATAAATCTTTAAAATATGGGTCAGTTGTTGTCCATGAAAACAATATTAAAGTATCTACTAAATCGTCATTACGACCACTATCTGCTTCGTATTTCAATCCCTTACTAATAAAAGAACATAATTCATCAATTGTATTAAAATCATTTATAATTAATTTATCTTCTTCTATCAATGATTTCAAGTTATAACAACCTGCCTTTTTAGTTGATTTTGTTGTTCTAAGTCCTATATTAACTTTTTTACCGTATTCATTAGATATAAACTGTCCCTTTCTGGCGTCAGTTTTAGTCATTATCATATTATTATATTCCATTTCTTCATATAATATGTCTGATATTTGTTGTCCTATATCATTAATTTCTACTAATATATATGCTTCATTATATAAATCTGCTGCAAATTTTATTATATTTGGGTATAACATTGGTGGTATTTCATTTGATCTATATGTTGCAACTTGAATATATGGCAATTCAGTTGCATCTATAATAGAAAATGCAGAATAATCCGCACCTTTAGCTCTAGACACATCAACCGTTAACCAATATATATGATCTGGAATTGGTTCATTATATATTAATAAATTATTATCATATAACTTCTTAATTGGAGTAGAATATGATAAACATTTCAATTTACTACCATTAATTAGGGTATTAGAACTTCCTAAAAATTCACACTCAAATTCTTGTTGAAATTGTAATTCAGAAGTATTATTTATTGTTAGTTGTTTCCATGTCGAATCTCTACCAGGTAATTCCGACCAATGCACCTCTAAATTTTGATATGAGCTTCTACCTTGTATAGAATCATTCCATAATTTATAAAAATGATTCATACCATATGGTGTAGATACTATAATTACTTTACTACTATTACCAGATGATATTGTTGGATAAACTGATCTAAAGAAATCTTCTGCCATTTCGTTAGGAACAAATGCAAATTCATCTAAAAATAATATATTAAATGAACTACCACGTACAGAACTAGAAGAAGTTGCAGATGCTAGAACCTTACTACCATTTTCTAATTCTATATTAGTTCTATTCCATACAACAACACCCTGTTGTAACCAAAGTGGTAATGTTTCATAACTTCTTTGCAATCTACTCAATAATTCTCTTGCAGTAGATAATTTATTAGCTAAAACAGCAATAGATATGTCTTTAGTAAATAATATTTGATGGAGGAAATAACTTATACATGTTATAGACTTACCAGATTGTCTTGCCATTTTACAAATAGTGAATCTAGATTCCATGAAAGTATTTATCATATTTTCTTGAAAATCGTACAACTCAAATGGAACAAGACCCTTATCTACATTTATAATTTTAACATAATTTTTTATAAAATATGTTGGATCATCCATACATCTAATGTATTCTTCTGTTTGTTCTTTAGTCCATTCTATTTCAACGCCTGGGGATTTTAACCGTGGATTCTGCTTATAAATCTCCATCGATATCCTTCTTCTTCTCTTTTATTAATGATAAAAAATCAGCAGTATTTCCAACGAACACATTATTATTAACAATCTCCTTTTTATTTTTTACACCTTGTCTTTTCATATCCATCTGTAATTCTATTAAATCCTTACTGAGATTACCAGTAACTTTTAATAATTGACCAACCACTTCAAATGCTCTAGGGTGTTCCGTCTCTTTAGCTACGGACAATAATGTTGCTATAGAATCTTCTCCAACTTCAATTAAATTGTTTAAAGTATTAATGGTATTATTATAATTCTCTTTAATAACAATCTCATCAATCTCATCTTTTTTTTCTGAAGGTATAATATCTTTATTAGTTTCAACAACATCATAAGATGCATCTATACCTAACACATCATTCAACTTCTTTTCCACTTTATTCATAATTTGTAACATCCTCTGCAAATCCATAATCATCAGACGACAACTGATCCTCGTCTTTAGGAGCCACCGATTGATCGGAATACGATGTATTATCCGAATCTAAATTCCCAACCCCAGAACCAGAACCACGAACCACCTTTTTTTCCTTTGCATTACCATACAAATAACCCTTTAAGGTGAATCCTAAAGTCCATATAATTGCACGTTTAGTGAAAAAATCTCCATCATAATCATCTTCTAATGAAACAACATTTAATACTAAAGGTGTGTCCCGTACCAATGAATCATCACTTAATTCCTTTATAGGGATATTAAATGTTGGTGTGAAATACGGTAATATTTGTTCAAGTATTTGAGTTCCATCATCCGCATTTTTTACCATTATAAATAAATCAATGTCAATATCATATGGTACTGGATGCTCTATAAATGTTTTTGACGTTGTGGTTTCTTTGTGAGTATATCCAGAAATTTTAGATAATTTACGTTCACCATCATATTGCATAGATGTTATTTCAAACGCAATCCTTGGTAATTCTATAGTTTTATCATCACCATGTATTAATGCCATAAATTTTTCACTTGGACCATATGATAACGGTACTTTAATACTCTTCTTTATAGTATCATCTGAATTGCGTCTTACTATTGTTATATCATTGAAAATAGAACCAAACGCAATCACATAATTTCGTATTATACTGTTATATTGTTCATCATTACCTAACATATTATATCCTATTAATAAGTCTCACTAAATGGGTTTTTAACTGAAAAATCTATAACTTCATCAGCTTTACCATCTATAATAATATTATCCGCAGTCACACTTGTTTCGTTGAATATATATTCATGTGTCGCACCTAACATATATATAGACTCTGATGTATCACCTTTCACATTATTATTTTGAATAAAATTACCATTCAAATCGTTTAATTTCAATACCTTAGTACCACTATTCCATGATATAACCTTACCCGATGCTGTTAATGTGTCTATATCAACACCCTGATATACTATCTCATCTATAATAAAATCACCAGAACCAGAACCTAATGTGAAATCAACTGATACCACGTTGTCATTAATATTGGCATTATCATCAATAAATTCTAATCCAGTATCAATAACTTCATGTGAAAAATCAAATAATTCTGTAGTTATTTTATATATATATTGTTTTCCTAATTGAAAAAATGGAACATCATCTTCAATAAATGTTATTGAAAATATCTTATCAGCTAATGGAAAATATAATAAATCTCCAGCTAATGGTTGATCCATCCCAGTTTCATATTGAAATCTTTCAATAGATACGTGTGTTATTAATTGATCTTTAATTTCTAAACCAAATTTAGATAAAAAGTCACCCTCACCCGACCAACCGTTGGCAGTTTCTATATACATTTCAATTAAAAATGAATCACGAAATTCAACTAATGTACGTTCATTAAAAATAGTGTCTTCATTCACACTATCTCGTTTTATATAATAAAAGTTTACACCATGTATTTGAATAACTTCAGAAACAACATCAGATACTAAATTCTGTTCATTAACAATATCTACTTGATTAAATATAGGATTAACTGCCATATCTTATCCAACCATGAAATCACAAGGTAATTCATACTTCAATGACATTTCTTCTTGTAATTTATTAATCATTTCTGTGGATTCTGCTATTAATCTGGCACCGCTTAACATGACACCACCAACCATTTCAACACCTTCATATTTGGATATATTTTCACCCCATTGTCGTTTTATCAACGCGGATGCGTATTCTTTCAACCATCTATCATTCCACACATCTGTATAGGTATCCGGGTCTAAGATTTTCAAAACTTCAATAATTATAACATCACCGACAGACAATTTATTCCAATCCATATCTAATGATAATTTATTTAAATGTCTATTATATCTAATAGCTATATTGTTAGTAGTATGTAATAAATCATTAATCATAGCCATATGTGAGTGAGCCATTTTATATGTTATTAAATCCAATTGATTTAAATGATAAACATCATTCAATCTCATTTGATATTCTATACTAAACATATTATTAGAATGCAATTGTGTTAATGGTATAACTCGTTTAACACCTATAATTGTATCATTAATTGGTATATATCTATTAGTGAAGTCATCTTCAACTAAAATATGTTTCATAAAAACTTTCTCAACGGCATCATAATGATAATCACGATAGTATTCAAATGCATCATCCACACGATCTTCTATTTGAGCGTCAGATACATTAATTGTGATTACACCTTTCCCAAGTTTACGTAAACAATATTCCTTGAAATCTTCTCTATTTAATAATGTGGGCATTATAGTAATCCTTTATTATTTTCCATTTATTCTATATTTATAATAATTCTTAAACACTAAAGTTGATCTAAGACTTCTGGGTCATACGTCCAGTAATCTGGGTTAGTTTTAATGTAACTAGATATCTGATTGCCTGATCCAGAACTGTCACCATCTAATATTCCTATATAATAAGTGCCATCGATGACGGTTGTAATCAATTGACCAGAATTTACCTCCGCTGTTGGGGTGCCGTTTAGAAAAAACTTAATAGTTTTTGATGGCACATTCCATAACATAGATAATATTCCGCCGCTGGGAGCCCATACCTTATATTGTTGTGATGTCACAGAATAACCCCAACTTTCAGTATAACCCATCCCTAAACCTTGCCAAGTCTTCCCAGGCCATATATGCAACTCTAAGTATATTCTATTAGAAAAGGTTATTGAATCAATAACGATGTCAAACACAAACATCCCGTTGCCTCCCCATGAACTGACAAAACCACCCTCATCGACTGAATCTATAACAATGGATGACGATGAATTCACCAAGTTTATACCTCCAGAAAAATCCAATGACACTGCAAATATAAACGACAATTGAAAGTCACTTATTACATCAGCCACATTTGTTCCATCTGTTGCTCTAAATGTTATACTAAATACCCCCCCACTTGCAGTATCTGTTGTTGGGGTGAATGTAAACGCATTACCATCTTGTGTCATTGTAGCTACAGTTCCCGTGTCACCTATTGCTGAATAGGTGACTGGCGATCCTTCTGGATCTTCAGCTACTGGTGTAACAACTATGGGTGTTCCATCTGTGGCAAACACATATGACGCATCTGGTGTTGATGTGAATGTCGGTGTTTGATTAATCAATGCTACACGATACCATCCTGTTATATTTTCATCATATATGTAGAGTGATGTATTAGATTCAACATATGCTTGATCACCAGTAGAACCTGTTGTTGGTAGAGCGAGTGGTGTTAGATATACAGATAATCCACCTGATGTTGTTCCAGATGTAGATGCTAATGCTGTTGGTTTAGTCAGTCTTGCTCTTATAGTCGCATCTGCACCGGTGTTATTAATTAATGTAGTTGTGGTAGAGTCTGTGAACTGCACACCCCAATCATCAAAAGACTCTAGTTGCCAGTATGTTTCTCCGGCTAATAGAACATCATCTGTAATGATTAATTCTAGGAATGGATGTAAATCCCCTCGATAATATAGTCTACCCCATCCTGAAGTTTGAACTACCCTAATGTACCTCACATTTATATCGACTACCTCACTGACCAATGCGGGGCGGGATGAAGAATCATTATATTCATATAACGTAGACCAAGTGGAGTTATCATTTGATGTATCTATCTTAAACGAATCAGTGTGTACTTCCTGCTGCACTGTATCACCTTCGTGATTTATCTGCGTTAGATGGAATAATTTACCCACACCTGCATCTATAACAAACGTTTCCAGACTACCACCGGAAGTGGTATGTACAACCCAATACCCGCTATAAGACTGACTTAATATTGAGTTACTTAAACTCCATCCTTCGTATCCAAGTGAACCGCTAAATGTAGCATTAGCTACCACATCAGTAGGGGTAGAGAAAAGAGTTGTATACGAATCACCCGGAACCTCAACAAACTTCTCTATATAAACCGACCGTAGTTCTGCTGTATCTGCATCATGTGTTAATGCTAATGTCGCACCAGACACAACCGTTAACGACTCATCATATTCTGTTCTCGTAGAATCATGGTTGTCCCATATAACTCCTGCGGTATATGCCCCCGCTCCTGACCCTGAACCCGATACGGGTTGAACGCCAGAGCCGGAAACAACTTCTACCCATTGAGCAGAGTCACTATCAACATAATGGATATACATCCGCATTGTTGTGGAATCTACCCACAAATCACCATCACTAGGAGTCGCCGGTGGGGTTTCTGAAATCTTAACTGAGGATGATTCTGGTATATTACTTATTGC
>Ga0209775_1001122_pt1 | contig 13070 bp, 11 predicted proteins | sample SaaInlV_135m_DNA_FD_184661 | JGI IMG/M metagenome (GOLD analysis project Ga0209775, IMG submission 184661) | Marine microbial communities from expanding oxygen minimum zones in the Saanich Inlet - SI072_LV_135m_DNA (SPAdes) (version 2) | ecosystem: Environmental > Aquatic > Marine > Intertidal... | reverse complement strand
CCATTGCTCGTACTGATCTAATATTGTCTCTACATGATGAGATAGAGCAAGACGTTCAAGTTATTGAACAAAAGAAACAAGAAGTAACCGACAGTGCTGATGCATCCATGAACAGCTTTACCATTACCGAACAGCAACTAGAAACTCAGTATGGTATCAAACTTCAATCTTTTGATACTAAAGAGGCAGAGTTAGAACAAGACAAACAAACAGCCACACAAGCTATTGAGACTAAACAAGTAACGTCTAGTACAGCCATGGACAACTTCGTTAACGAGGTTGAATCTTCCAAGGCTCAAGCACAGACTTTAATTGATAATCTTAGTACTTTAGTGGAAACTTCCAAAACTCAATCGGTTGACTCTATGAGTGATCTGGTGAGTTTAGTCAGTGATACCCAAGCTCAAGCAACAGCAGATATTGATAGTTTTGTTAGTTCTGTAGAACAAAGCAAAACCCAAGCAGTGAGTACCATAGAGAACTACACCAATACTCAAGACTTTGATACTTTAGTCACCAACATCGTTGAGGCTTATGTCGGTGATGTTGCAGTGCCTGATAATTCTGCTCAAGTGGCTGCACTTGATGCCAATACTTCCGCAGTAGAATCCAACACCACGGCAACCGATGTAAACACCACTTCGGTTAATGCCAATACTGAATCTAATACAGCCAACACCAATGCTTTATCTGAATCTACAACAGCAACCAGTGATAACACCAATGCATTAAGCACCAACACACAAGCCACTACAGGCAACACTAACGAGCTAGCAGGGCTTAAAGCCGCAGTGGAGGCTAACACCGCTGCTTTAAAATCAGGTGGATCTGTATCAGAAGGTGAGTTTACCGGTGAAGTGAACTACACCGATATTGGTACGACTTATATTGATGGTTTATCGACTAATCTTACTAATCTGTTATCAAGTGATACCAATGCTGATGGCAGCGCTACAGCACCATCTTTTACTAATGACTTTAACATTGGCACACTCGCCACCTTAGGTGGCTCTACTTCTAACTATGGTCAAGATGCCAACTTTGCAGGTAGTGGTGGTACTTGTCCTTTTGAGTCATTCACCTTTAATCTAATTGGTGGCAAAGTCATTACTGTAGATACCTCATTCATTTGTATGTACTCAAGACCGATTGTTAATCTAATGATGACCATCATTATCTTACTAACCTTAGTAATGGGCTTTAGATATGTCACTCGATAAAGTTTTCTACTGTCGAAAACTTTTAGCTCTAATAACCAAGCAATTGGAGGAGTATTGATATGGGCGCAATCGTTGCAGCAATTAATGTTGTTCTTAGGTTTATCACTGGAGCAAAAGTATTAAGCTTTAGCTTCTTCACTTGGATAAGCTCAAACTTTATTACCTTCTTCTTTGCCTTCCAGTTTATCACCTGGATTGCCAGTGCTATCTTTACCCTAATGCTTGGGTTTTACGGCACTGAGATTATCTCAAGTATATTGGATGTAACCGGTGTGCAAACCTATGTCAGTTCACTGCTTAGTAATGTGTTTGATTTTGGCAACTCAATTGATGTATCAGGCAATGCATTTGGCACAACACTGGATGATGCACTTCTGTACTTCCACTTCTATGACTTCTTTAATTTAATCATCTCTTTATGGTTTGGCATCTTTGCTCTGAAGATCAATATTGCTGTGTTCCGTGCCACAAGATTTAACGCATCCAGGTCAGGCATCCTTGGCTCTATGGGTGGCTATAAGGGCTAGTACCAATGGTAAACCATAATAGACAAATATCCATCAAAAAGTGTTCCGAGGGGAACAGTAAAACACTTATTTTTTTAATTAAACAATATTAATAAACAACTATGATCCATCTAATCACCGGCAGACCCGGACACGGCAAAAACATCTATGCACTCACCTTCCTAGAAAAAGAACAGTTCATCAACTACGATAAAGAAACTAAAACCTTTAGTTCTACTATTGACCGGCCTTTGTTCTTCATTGCCTTTGATGGTATTGATATTGTTGATAGTACAACAGCTAAGTATGAAGATTTGGATAACCTCCCAACCGATCAAGAACATGACAATACTTCTAAGTTCCCAGACAACTCGGTTATTGTTATTGATGAAGCTCATCGCTACTCACCAAAGTCAACCAACAAAGAAGGCTTTACCAGCTTTGTCTCATTTTTAAAGATTCATCGCCATTATGGTTTTGACTTTATCTTTATAACCCAGAGTCAAAAAGATCTTAATATTGATATACGCAATCTGGTGGAGAATCACTTTAGAGTTAACAGGCCTTTTGGCACACAAAAGAGCTTTGTTAATCACTACTTAGGTGCAGAGACATCAGAGAACAAACAACCCGTTAAACAATCATCCAAACCGTTTGTATTAGACAAGCGCTTTTTTGAAGTTTATAAGTCTGCCAGCATTCATAACTACAAATCCAGCATTCCTAAGAAGTACTACGTTTTTATCTTATTCTTTATTTTGTTTATTGGCTTTATTATTAGCAAAGGCATCTATGTTTATGATGCTTTTAGTTCTGGTGATATGATGAACTTTGGTAAGAGCGTGCAGAGTGAGTTATTGGGAGGCAGTGGTAGTAATACGTCTGCAAACAATAACCAAGCAGGCACTAATGGAGCGCAAACAGTTGAGAATCGGGGCGCCAGATCTTCTAATCTGGTCAAACCCTATTTTTATCTGTTTAAGAACAAGGATAAGTTTAAAGAATCTGGGGCAATCTTTAATACCGTCTCACCAACCGTTGTTCTGAATGAATCCTCTATCTTTTGTTACTGCACCGTTAAAGAGATTGAGATTATTGATAATATTGTCAGGCTGATGGACACCAGTAATAATATCAAGATTGATTTTATATTGGTGTCGTTTAGTAAAAAAGACTACCTAGATTTTAGTATTAAATACACTTTTGAGAATGAGTTCTTTAGAGTTAGTCCATCTACAGCACTGATATCAAACATATTGCTGCTTGATTACCTTAAGAATGATTATCAAACTCTTACCAAGATTAACTCCTCAGCACTGGTAGAGGTGGGTTACGGTTTTAGCTCTAACTTTGTCACCAAGTACCCAATCATTCTCAAGAACTACAAGTCATCGAGTGTGAGTAGTGTTAGGCTTAAAGCTGATACAGCCAATAAGCTATCACCGAGTAAGAACAACTCCAAACAACAGCCCTCAGACAGGGTGGTAGGTGAGAAGATATCTTTTAATGATGTGGGCTTTAAGTTTAGGATTGATACTAAGTATGTAGATGATCAAACAGTCTCTATTAAACTCAATCAATCACATTCATTCTTACAAGGATTTGTAGATGATATACCAGTGACCGATAAAAGAGATTTTAAGTCACAGTTCTTGTTAAAAGATGGGCAGTTAGTGCCACTATTTAATCTGTCTAGCTTACTCAACTCAAAATCCAAAAAAGAAACCATTCCATTCTTAAGCTACTTCTTGCCAGGCAAGGTAGATGATGACAACTCTAGCTATCAGGTGTTTTTACGCTTTAGGTTTGATGAGAAGCTAAAAACAAAGCAGAAGAAAGCAGAGATAAGCCAAGATCAAATTGTAGAGCTAGAGAGCGCTACTAAAACTGTAGAATTGGAAAATATAGAAGATATAGTTGGTGTAGATAGTTTGGATAAAAAAGACAAAGAATTGGCCAATGAACTATTGGTAAATTAAATGCCAAGAGAAGAGCCAACTGGGTTGGCCTTCTTGGCATTTTTTAATTGATTAGTAATTTTTACTATGTTGTTACAATTAACAACAATATGAAATACATATTATTATTTATATTTTTGTTTGGCATGGCTCATGCCAACCTAGAAGCTTTTGATAAAGAAGGCAGGTTTAAAGAGGTTAAGTTTGAATATGGCACACCTAAGGTTATGAGAGTACTTACTGAAGATGGTAATCTCTCTGAACAGAAGGGGTGGATTGACAAGAAGATTATTGAGAGGATTGTAGGGTGGTCAAGAAGATAGGTCTTGTAAAAAGCAACTTGAAATGTGTCCAAGATTAACGGACCACTACATAGTAAGATTAGATGTTTTGAAAAGTTTTTAGTTGTCATTAAGTTTTTAAAACTATAAATGCTTGGTTAAAATGAGCTTAATTTTTGTTAAATTAATTGCTTGAAATGTCAAGACTTACAGAACTTATATCACAAACAAAATCTAAAGACCCACAATTAGGCGCTGATCTTGAAAGAGAGTTTAAAGCTTTGTCATCCCGTAGAGAGTTTGGTTTGAATTTTGAGCGTCACAGGCCTGAAATCGTAGAATTACCAAATAGAATGATTCGTAAAGGTGATAAGGTGCGGGTATTGCCGGAAAGAGGATCTACTAAAAAAAACGATCAACAATTGTGGCTTGTCAAAAAAATTAAAAAGAATAAAAAAGTAAGTATTGCGACTCTTGAGTCCACGACTAAAGAAGAAAAAGAGACTAAAGAAAGTAGCATAGACGACTTAATTGTTATTGCTGAGTTCCAAGATTATATCTATCCTGGACTAGTAAGTACAGGTAAGGTTGAGAATGGTGATGACAAACCATATCACACTGTAATAAATGGAGAGAATTATCATGCACTTAAAGCACTAACCTTTACTCACAAAGGTAAAATTGATGCCATATACATTGACCCACCATATAATTCAGGGGCGCGTGATTGGAAATACAATAATGATTATGTAGAATCTGAAGATAATTATCGTCATAGTAAATGGTTAGCATTTATGGAGCGTAGGTTACTTATCGCAAAAGATCTATTAGATCCAGATAACTCTGTGTTAATTGTTACGATAGATGAAAAAGAATACTTGAGGTTAGGAATGTTATTGGAACAAGTGTTCTCTGAGGCTAATATTCAAATGGTGACAAGTGTTATAAGCCCTTTTGGTGTTGCAAGGTCTAGTGGGCTTTCTCGTGTCGAAGAGTATATTTATTATGTGGCTTTAGGTGATGCAAAGTTGGGAGTTCCCAATGATTCAAGAGTATTGCTTGCTAGAGAAGATGAAAAGCAAGTTGATTTGAATAAGAATACTGAAACATTTTGGTATTCTCTAATGCGTGCCGGTTCAAACTCAACAAGGAAAAGGTCTCCAGGTTGTTTTTATCCAATATATACAGATGAAGATGGGGTGTTTCATTCCATAGGTAATGCTTTGCATAGAGAATTAGATAGAAAAAAAGTAGAACACCCAAAGGGATTAGTGCCTAATTGGCCAATTAATCAAAATGGAGATGAAGCTGTTTGGCAAGTCTCACCAGAAAATGCTGTTAAATTGTTTGAAAAAGGTTTTGCTCGCACCGGAAGATATGATAAAAAACTTAATCGATACAGCATTACTTATCTGAGAGAAGGAACAATATCAAGATTAGCATCAGGAGATTTAAAGTTTGATAAATCGGGAAAAATTGAAGTTGTTAAAGAATCAACCAATTCTGGAAGAACGGTATGGGCGTTTAGCTCACATAATGCTACCTCTCACGGCACAAAACTTTTAAAGAAAATACTTCCAGATAGGAAATTTCCCTATCCTAAAAGTTTATATGCGGTAGAAGATACTCTAAGGGTATGCTTAAAAGAAAAACCAAATGCTACAGTATTGGACTTTTTTGCAGGATCGGGAACAACCGCTCATGCCATTATGAGATTAAATAAACAAGACAATGGAAATAGAGTAAGTATTTCTGTAACGAATAATGAAGTTTCTGCGGATGAACAGGATGATTTGAGGAAAAAGGGATTAAGACCTGGTGATTCAGATTGGGAGAAATGGGGGGTTTGCGATTACATTACCAAACCCCGTATAAATAGTGTCATTAGTGGCATTTCTTCAGTTAAAAAGGAGATTGTTGGAGATTATAAATACAACGATCTATTTCCTTTAAAAGAAGGTTTAAAGGAAAATTCTGAATTCTTCACATTAACCTATGAAACGCCTATATCCATAAATTATAATCTAGCTTTCGAACAAATAGCCCCATTGTTATGGATGCGTGCCGGAAGTAAGGGGAAACGAATCGATTCAATTCCAGTATCTGGCTGGGCTGTAGCAGATAGTTATGGAGTTTTGTTTGACCTTGATAAAAGCAGCGAATTCTATAAAGCAATAAATGCTCAAACCAATATTAAAATTGCATACATAGTTACAGATGATGACAGACGTTATCAATCAATCGCAAAACGCTTACCTAAGACAGTTGAGCCTGTTAGATTATACGAATCCTATTTAAAGAATTTTCAATTTACAAATGACATTTAAAATAGGCCCTGTAAATAATTCCGTGTAAACCCTCATATTTTATAATCCCTAGTAAAGGAGTTAAAAACATGAGTAATACAAAAACACTAAAAACCAACATCAATCAAGACAAACTAAGGTCTTTTGCCCAAGAACTGGCTAAAGATGTTAAAACCCAAGCAGATCTTGCGGACTTGTCTTCTACCTTACTTAAAATGACTGTAGAAGCGGCCTTAGGCGCTGAGATGGAGTATCATCTTGGCTATCCAAAGCATGAGCAAGGTGGCGCTTCTGGCAACGCTCGTAATGGCTACGGTACTAAAACCTTAAAAGGTGATCATGGTGAGATAGAATTATCCATTCCTAGAGATCGTAACGCTGATTTTGAGCCTGTTATATTAGGTAAAGGTCAAACGAGATTAACTCAGTTTGATGATCAAATATTAACCTTATACGCCAAGGGTATGAGTACTAGGGATATTGTCTCAACCTTTAAAGAGATGTATGGTGCAGATGTCTCAGCAACACTGGTATCAAAGGTTACTGAATCAGTCATCACTAAAGCCATTGAATGGCGCAATCGTCCGCTTGATGAGATTTATCCCATTGTTTATTTAGACGGCATTGTTATCAAGGTTAGACAAGACAAGCAAATCATCAAGAAGACCATGTATGTTGCACTTGGTGTTAATCTTGAGGGTAAGAAGGAATGTTTGGGTCTGTGGCTATCTGAGAATGAATCTTCTAAGTTCTGGCTAGGCGTTCTTAATGATATTGCTAATCGTGGCGTTAAAGACGTTCTAATTGCTTCAGTGGATGGATTAACTGGCTTCCCTGAAGCTATTAATGCCGTATTCCCACAAACAGACATTCAGTTGTGTATTGTTCATATGGTGAGGAACTCACTTAAATACGTGGGCTACAAAGATCGTAAACAAGTAGCAGCAAGTCTCAAGCAAATTTATCAATCTATTACTGAAGAAGAGGCTTTGCTGGCACTGGATGAGTTTGAACATAGATGGGGTGATCAGTTCCCAAGTATTGCCAAATCATGGCGCAGGCATTGGGATAATGTCGCTACTTTGTTTATCTATCCAGAAGCTATCAGAAGAGCAATTTACACCACCAATGCCATTGAATCACTGAACTCAGTGATTCGTAAATCAATCAGGAATCGTAAGATATTTAATCATGATGATTCAGCTTTTAAGATTGTCTTTTTAGCGATTGAAGCTGCTAGTAAGAAATGGAGCGTGCCAATACGAAATTGGCCACAAGCAATGAATCAGTTTATAATCCTCCATGAGGATAGATTGAAAGATTATGTCTGATTTGCAACAGAGGTGTTTACACGGAATTATTTACAGGGTCTAAAAAATCAAATGCTAGTAACATCTCCTAGATATTTATTAGAGCTTTTGATAGTTATATTCATCGTATTGCTTGTTCTTTGGTTGAATTTTTTTTCTATTACCTCAAATGAGGCTGTTTCAATTATTAGCATGTTTTCTATTGCAGCAATAAGGCTGATTCCATCTACCAATACACTGATTAACTCAATAAATAGTATTCGATATGGTCGCCATATTACAGATATTCTCTATCATGATTTTATTAAGTTAGAAGGAAGATTTGCAACACGCCCTGATCAACGACCAAAAGAAAGTGAATTTAACTCTTTAGAATTAAAAAATATTCAATTTTCACATGAAAATTCTAATTTTGATATTCTCAACAATGCTTCATTGAAAATTAATGCAGGTGATGCTGTGGGAATAATGGGGAAATCTGGCTCTGGAAAAACAACATTGATAGATATAATTCTTGGATTGCTAAACCCAAAACAAGGAGAGGTTATTGTTAACAACTCCCCCTTACAGGATAATATTGCCAATTTTTGGTCTCATGTGGCCTATCTTCCTCAGCAAGCAGTTATAATTGACGACTCACTACGAAAAAATGTCGCTTTTGGGCAATCTGAAAGAGAAATAGACGATGTAAAAGTTGTGCAAGCTTTACAATCTGCACAACTTTCAGAATTTTTGGATCAGCTGCCGAACGGAGTTGACTCTATATTGGGCGAAAGAGGCATGTTGTTATCAGGTGGGCAAAGGTAGAGGGTTTCTCTAGCAAGAGCTTTATATTATGAGAAAGATATCTTAATAATGGATGAGTCGACAAGCGCACTTGATGATGCCACTGAAAGGGAAATAGTGCAAGAAGTACAAAAGCTCAAAGGAAGCAATACTATTATAGTCATAGCCCATAGGCTATCGACCTTGGAGTATTGTGATTATATTTATGAAATTAAAAATGGAGAAATTAATCAAATTTAATTTAGATCTAAAAATATTATGTTAAAAAACTCATCAATTTTAATAACTGGCGGAACAGGGTCATTTGGCCACACCTTTATTCCAATGACGCTTGAAAAATACAATCCGAAAAAAATTATCGTATTTTCTCGTGATGAAATGAAACAATGGGAAATGGCCAAGTTGTTTAAAGACGATAATAGGGTGCGTTTTTTGATTGGCGATGTGCGTGACAAAGATAGACTGTATCGTGCATTAGATGGTGTAGATTATGTTGTACATGCCGCAGCCACTAAGATTGTACCTACAGCAGAATACGATCCATTTGAGTGTGTAAAAACCAATGTCTTTGGTGCAATGAATTTGATTGATGCTTGCATAGATAAAGGCGTTAAACGTATTGTTGCATTATCTACTGATAAAGCCAGTAGCCCCGCTAACCTTTATGGCGCCACTAAATTAACTTCTGATAGGTTATTTGTCTCTGGAAATTCTTATAGTGGCAGTCATGAAGCAAGATTCTCAGTAGTAAGATATGGCAATGTGATGGGCTCTCGTGGCTCTGTTATCCCATTCTTTATGTCGATTGCAGAGGATGGAGTGCTGCCAATCACAGATAACCGTATGACTCGCTTTATGATTTCTTTGGAAGAGGGAGTTGAGTTAGTATGGCACGCTTTTGAAGATATGGAAGGGGGTGAAATTTATGTTAAGAAAATCCCTTCTATGAAGGTTACTGATGTGGCATTGGCAGTTGATGAGAGCGCCAAGCAAGAAGAAGTTGGTATTCGTCCAGGTGAGAAGCTACACGAGCAAATGATTGGGCCAGAAGATGCGATTTATACTTATGAATATCCAGAATATTTTAAGATATTGCCCTCTATTAATAAATGGAGTGATGATCCAAAAAGAATTGGAGATGGTGTTAAAGTTAATCCAAATTTTGTATATAGCTCTGACAATAATGCAGAATGGATGGAAATTTCAGAACTCCAAGATTGGATAGAAAAAAATCGTAATAAAATAGGCAATATTTAGAAGTGATACCATACGGTAAACAGAATATTAATCAAGCTGACATTGATTCAGTTGTTAATGTTTTGCAGTCGGATTTTCTAACCCAAGGCCCACAAGTTCCTTTATTTGAAAAAACAGTTGCTGGCTATTGTGGCGCAGAATTTGGTGTGGCTGTAAATAGTGCAACATCAGCCTTACACATTGCCTGTCTTGCATTAGACCTTGGAAAAGGTGATTATTTATGGACAAGTCCAAACTCTTTTGTCGCTTCTGCTAACTGCGGCTTGTATTGTGGTGCAAAGGTTGATTTTGTTGATATTGATCAGAAAACGTACAATCTGTCAGCTGTGAAATTAGAGCAAAAATTAATTCAAGCAAAGAAGGAAAATAGACTTCCAAAGATTGTAATACCCATTCATTTTGCTGGACAATCTTGCGATATGAAGAAAATTCATTCACTCAGTCAAGAGTATGATTTTAAAATTATTGAAGATGCTTCTCATGCCATTGGTGGCAAGTATTTGGACAAACCAATTGGTGGCTGCCAATATTCTGATATTACTGTATTTAGCTTTCATCCAGTTAAGATTATAACAACTGCGGAAGGTGGGTTAGCAACTACGAATTCTAAAGAACTTGCTGAAAAAATGCAGCTTTATCGTAGCCATGGGATTACTCTTGACGAGAGTTTGATGACAAATAAGCCTGATGGTGATTGGTATTATCAGCAGATTGATTTAGGCTTTAATTATCGTATATCTGAATTACAAGCTGCATTAGGTATTAGCCAAATGCAAAGACTTGATGAATTTGTTGTTAAACGCCATATACTCCAAGAAAGATACGATTTATTATTAAACGGTCTTCCAATCATAAAACCGTATCAAAATCAAGATTATTATTCCGCACTTCACTTGTATCCAATTCAAATTGACTTGGAAGGCGTTGCTAAAAATCGTCAACAAATTTTCAGCGAACTAAGGCAATTCGGTATCGGTGTTAATGTGCATTATATTCCAATTCACACTCAGCCATATTATCTCCAGTTTGGCTTTAAAGTGGGGGATTTCCCTAATTCAGAGGCTTATTACGATAGAGCAATAAGCATCCCCTTGTTTCATGCTATGACAGTAGAACAACAAGATGAGGTTTTTGGCATATTGAAAAGAGTATTGAAATGAATGTATGCATAATACCAGCAAGAGGTGGAAGCAAGCGCATTCCAAGAAAAAATATTAAAAACTTTTTTGGGCAGCCAATGATTGCCTACTCCATTAAAGCAGCTTTAAAGTCGGAATGTTTTGATCAGGTGATAGTGTCAACCGATGATGCTGAAATAGTAGAAGTGGCAAAATATTTCGGTGCAAGCGTTCCATTTGTACGACCTGATGAATTAGCCCATGATTATGCGGGCACCTTGCCCGTTATTAAGCATGCGATAGAATGGTTTAATGTTCAAGGGCAGTCACCATCTGAAGTGTGTTGCCTCTATGCCACAGCTCCATTTGTCCAAGCAGATGACATTAGAAAGGCTTATAAGCAGATGAAGCAAGAGCAAGCAGAATATTGCTTTACAGCAACTAGTTTTGCATTTCCTATTCAAAGAGCGATTAAAGTTACAGCAGAAAATCGAATTGAAATGTTCTACCCTGAACACTTTGAAACGCGATCACAAGATCTGGAAGAATCCTATCATGATGCAGGTCAATTTTACTGGGGTAAGGCGGAAGCTTTTAAGCAGCAAAAGACACTCTTTTCAAAGATCTCTACTCCGTATATTTTGCCACGACAATTAGTTCAAGATATAGACACACCAGAGGATTGGAAGCGTGCAGAATTAATGTATCAGGCGCTAAAGAAAAGTGGAGAGATAGATTGAAAGTTGTATTTCGTGTTGATGCTTCGTTGCAAATGGGTACGGGGCATGTGATGCGCTGTCTGACCTTGGCGCATGTATTAAAAGAAAATAGTGCAAATATAGAGTTTATTTGTCGAAAACATGAGGGAAGCTTAATAGACAAAATTCGCTCAAGTGGATTTGTTGTTCATGAGCTAGGGATGCCTGAAGAGATTAAAGTCGATACTAGATTAGTACATTCTCACTGGCTAGGCGCAACCCAACAGCAAGATACTGACGACTGTATTGATATAGTTAAGTCAGTAAAAACTGATTGGCTGATTGTTGATCATTATGCCCTGGATGAGCTGTGGCAAAAGAGGCTTAAACCTTATTGTGAAAAATTAATGGTGATTGATGATTTAGCAGATCGAAAGCACCAGTGCGATATTTTGCTTGACCAAACATTTGGCCGTCAACAAGAAGATTATTTAACGTTAACTCACGAATATTGCAAATTATTATTAGGCTCGAAATATGCACCGCTTAGGGCTGAATTTGCTAAATGGAGACCGTACAGTTTAGAGCGTCGTAATAAATCAGAATTTAAGAAATTGCTTATTAATATGGGCGGTGTTGATGTTGACAATGTTACTGAGAATGTTCTAGATGAGTTAAAGATATGCAACTTGCCAAACGATATGAATATTACCGTTGTAATGGGAGGTTCTGCCCCTCATCTTGAGAGTGTTAAGTCTAAGGCGATTACACTGCCTTACAAGACAGAAGTTAAAGTCGATGTAGACAATATGGCTGAAATTATGGCAAATTCTGATATCGCAATTGGTGCAGCTGGATCTACCACTTGGGAGCGCTGTTGTTTGGGTTTGCCAACCATTCAAATTATTACCGCTAAAAACCAACTGTTTTCAGCAGAAACATTGGCTCACCATAATATTGTAAAGTTAGCGAAGGAAATTAAAGAGATTGCTTATCTATTAGAAAGTTCATCCGAATGGATGAAAAGTGTTGGTAATTCAGCTTTAGAGATATGTGATGGTATGGGTAGCTATAAAGTTTTTAACAAGATGACTAATTACAAGATAATTCTTGAAGAATTCGGCGAAGTTGATCTGTGCAATTATGTTAATTTAAATGAAAATGATAAGATACTAGCGCTTAGTATGCGCAATCATCCAGAAATAAACAAATGGATGCATAATCAAGATAGCATTCCAAATGCAACTCATTGTGAGTTTATTAAAAGTCTGGAAAACAAAATAGATCAACGTTATTTTTTAGTTAAGCAGAAAAACAACATCATTGGATCAATTAATTTTTCAGAAATAAATTTGTATAATTCGGTAGAGTTTGGTATTTACACCAATCCTTTTTTACAGCTAAAAGGTGCTGGTAGGCTGCTAGAGTCAGCAGCAAGCCAATATGCATTTATTGAGCTGGATGTCAAAAAAATTAAATTAGAAGTGTTTTCAGATAATGAAAGAGCAATTCATTTTTATAATAAATGCGGTTTTGAACTCGTCGATACAAAGAAAGTGAATCATCAAAACATTATGTGCATGGAAAAAATGAAAGTATTGGAGGAAGTATAATGAGCAAATCTATCAGT
>Ga0209775_1001114_pt1 | contig 13130 bp, 14 predicted proteins | sample SaaInlV_135m_DNA_FD_184661 | JGI IMG/M metagenome (GOLD analysis project Ga0209775, IMG submission 184661) | Marine microbial communities from expanding oxygen minimum zones in the Saanich Inlet - SI072_LV_135m_DNA (SPAdes) (version 2) | ecosystem: Environmental > Aquatic > Marine > Intertidal... | reverse complement strand
GTTGTAGATTAGAGAGCTCAACTTTGTCAAAATCCGCAATAATGAGATGCCCCACACCTGCTGCTGCAAGGTACATAGCAGATGGCGAGCCTAACCCACCCATACCAATAAGCAACATGGTTGAGTCTAGTAATGCTTGCTGCCCTTCTATACCCACCTCTGGCAAGATGATTTGACGTGAGTATCTGAGCAGATCTTGATCGTTCATTTAAAATATTTATCCAGCTTTGGTGTGATTAACATTGTACAATAAGGTTGGTTTAGATTGTTATTATAATAATTTTTATGGTAATCTTCAGCTGGATAAAACACAGCTAACTCGGTTACTTCAGTCACAATATTATCACTTAAATTTTTAATAAATTGGTTGGTTTGGGTTTGCTGCTCATCACTTGTATAAAACACAGCAGATCGGTATTGCGTACCTTTGTCATTAGCTTGCTGATTAAGCGTAGTGGCATCATGCGTAGCGAAGAATACTGCTAGTAATTGCTCAAAACTTGTTTGAGATTCATCAAACTCAATTTTAACCACTTCAGCATGCCCTGTCGTACCTGTGCAAATATCTTGATAAGCAGGGTTCTGCGTTAATCCATTACAATAGCCAGATTCAGCATTGACAACACCATCAATACGCTGAAATATCGCTTCAACACACCAAAAACATCCACCGGCAAAATACGCTGTTTGCATGTATGATTAGACCCTTAATAAAATCCATAGTATAGCTGATGAGCGCACAAGAAGTTATTACACAACTCAAATCTTTTGCAACCTCTAAGCGCAAAAAGCAAAACGAATATTACTTTAAAACTGGTCCTGGACAATACAGTGAGTTCGATCAGTTTATTGGGGTGCGTACGCCACAAATCCGATTAATTGCCAAACAATATTATCGGCACATTAGTTTTAATGAAATCGACAAACTGATTAATCACCCTGTTCATGAAATTCGTTACTGCGGTTTGATTATTTTGGTTTATCAATATCAGTCTGGCAACCAAGAGGTAGTGTTTGACTATTATCTAAAAAACCTTAGTGCTGTCAATAACTGGGATTTGGTTGATTATTCAACGCCGCATATTATTGGCGATTATCTGTTTAAGCATCAAGACAAACGCTCACTGCTTTATGACTGGGCAAAATCAAACAGTCTATGGGAAAGGCGTATTGCTATTGTGGCCACTTTTGCCTTTATTAAACAAGGTGAGTTTGCACCAACTTTAGAGATTGGCAAGTTACTATTAAACGATAAAGCAGACTTAATACACAAAGCACTAGGTTGGATGTTAAGAGAGATTTATAAAAAAGACAGTAAAACTTGTAAGACCTTCCTTAGAGAAAACTACGCACAACTCCCTAGAACTACTTTAAGATATGCAATTGAACGCATGGATGAGATTGAAAGACAGTGTTATTTAAAAGGGAAGTTTTAGATGTATCAAATTAGTTTTTATGTGCCTGAAGCGGACTTGGAAATAGTCAAAAATGCGATGTTTGATGTGGGTGCAGGTAAGTTTGATAACTATGAAAACTGTGCTTGGCAAACTACGGGTATTGGGCAATTCAAGCCTATTGGTAACGCCAACCCCGCAATTGGTATGCTAGATGAACTTGAAGCGATTGAAGAGTACAAGGTTGAAATGATGTGTGTTGATGATAATTTACAGTTAGTCATTGAAGCTATGAAATTTGCCCATCCTTACGAGCAAGTGGCTTACACTGTAATAAAAATGGAAAACTTATGAATGCACCTTACGAACATGGATTTATGCTCAGCTTATTGGTCTTAGCCATTGGTGGCTTAATCTGGCTATTTACCCCGTTTATTCCTGCGCTATTTTTAGCCTTACTCATTGCAATCGCAACCTTCAAACAATACAATAAATTCCAACAAAAATTCTCAGATTCTAATGCCGCACTTTTGATAACGCTGTTAGTTACTGTTGTATTAATCCTGCCGCTGAGTTATATTTTACTAATTAGTGGATTAGAGATTTCAGCGTTAATCCAAACCATTAACACCGATTTTGATGCAGAAAAAAGCAGGCAAATACTTGATCAAACTATTTCTAGTTTGCCTTTATCCGATTCACTTAAAGTCACTTTAAATGCTGCACTTAGTAGCAATATGGAAGGGTTTTTAATCAGCATTAAAGATTTCTCTGTGGTGATTTTAAAAAGTATTGTGTCGCTGTCTTCTCACTTTATCTTCTTCCTAATTGTAACTGTGTTCTCGCTCTATTACTTCTATATCGATGGCAAGAATACAGTGAGACGACTAAAAGATTTGTCACCACTAGAAAACCACTTAGATGATATCTTGTTTAATCAATTTTCAAACTTGTCTATTACCTTGGTGGGCAGTGTCTTTATTATCGCGCTATTACAAGGCGCGGTGTTCTCCATTGGTGTGATGATGGTTGGCCTGCCTGTACTGTACTTTGGCATTGCTATGGCTTTGGCTAGTTTTATCCCAGTACTCGGTGGTTTGATTATTTGGCTACCTTTGAGCTTGTATCTATACGCGCAAGGGCAAACCACTGATGCAATGATTATTGTGCTGTTTGGTGCAATATTAATTGGCACAGTGATTGATCATTTTGTACGTCCAATGATTATTCAAAAGTTTTCAAAAAGTTCAAATCAATCTAGTGCACTGGATCACACATTAATCACTGTGTTGTCTACCTTGGCTGGCATTATGCAATTTGGTATTTTAGGATTATTCATTGGCCCAATCATTGCTGCGATGGCAATTAGTATTTTTGATGTGTATGCTATTAAATACTCAGACTCACTCGATCAGTCTTAAAATTCACTAATCGGGTATAATATTGTCTTTTTCTTAAAAGACTGAAATCAACTCATTATGCTAACAAAATTAGTTAAATTCTTAGAGAACAATCATCCAGATTCTAATATTAATGATTATTTAGATGCTAAATATTTACAATTAACACCGCCTCAGTTGAAGCAAATTGCAGATGCGTTAAATTCTGGCGAATTACAAATCAAACCAGCATCAAGTTGTTCTGCTGATCGCTTTATTTTTCACTTTGGTGGCACAATCATTTTAGTGCAAAAAGACATAACTGATTCATCGGCTGTTTATCAAGCAGAGCTTTCTTGGGAAACTGACTTTATGGCAATCCATTCAACTAGAAGCAAAGGCAAGGGTTTTTATTTTATTGCGTTTGAATTTGATGATGATTATCAAGTCACTTTAAAAGAAACAGATAAGCTTTTAGAAGATCAAGTTAGAAACGAAGAGCAAAACCAAGAGTTGATTAACAAAGCCATGCCGGTACTTAAAGGCTTTATGAGCGCTATCTCAGCGTAAGTTTAAACGCCTAACTGGGTCGCTTTTTTAAGTTTTGGCCCTGCTTTAAAGGTGACTACCTTTCTGGCTGAAATCATCACTTGTTCGCCTGTTTTAGGGTTTCTACCTGGTCTGGCTGATTTTTCTCTAACAATAAAATTACCAAAACTAGATAATTTTACCGACTCACCTTGGGCGAGTGATTTTTTAATCTCGTCAAAAAAATCATTGGTAATCGATAAAGCTTGATTGTGCGTCACACCAATTCTATCTACTAGTAAATCAGCAATGTCCTTCTTAGTAACTGACATTATCTTTGTGTGGCTGAAAATTTATCTTGCATTAAGGCTAGCACTTCATCAACTTTAGCGTTAACTTCGTCGTCACTCAATGTGGCTTCTAATGACTGATAAGTCAAATTAAGTGCTACACTCTTTTTGCCAGACTCGATGTTGTCACCAGCGTAAATATCAAATAAGCTCACACCGACAAAATGGGGTTGATCCATACTCTCAATACTGCTCATAAGGTCAGCAACTGGCGTTGCTTCATCCAATACTAAAGCAATATCTCTTGCAGACTGCTGATATGAAGAAAATGCCTCGTATTTAGCGATTTTTCCTGACAGGATGGCATCAAGGTCTATTTCAAATAAATAACACTTAGACAATGATAATTCTTTTTGCACCACTGGCGATAAAGCACCAATATAACCAACTTGTGTGTCATTTAATATAATCTTAGCAGTTTGGCCTTTTTGCAATGCTGAATGTTCAGCCACTTCAAACGAAAACTGAGTACCAGTTAATGCTAGCAACGACTCTAGATCTGCTTTGGCATCAAAGAAATCTAGAGGCTGAAGCTCAGTTGACCACTGTGCATCAAAACGATTACCTGATACAACGCCAGCTAATTTGTTAGATTGTTCATCTGCTTTAACACCGCCAAAACACAGGCCGATTTCAAAGAATCTAGCATCGGTATGACCACGTCTTTGATTGGACTCAACCGTTTGCAATAAGCCCGCCCAAAGCGATGAACGCATGGTTGACATATCGGCTGAAATTGGATTACTCAAAGTAATCTTTTTAGCTTCTGGATCAATTAAATTTTGGTATTTTTCTGAAACAAAACTATAAGTAATAACCTCTTGATAGCCACGACTCACTAATGATTGGGCAATATCGTATTTATCAATAGTCGCCTCAGAAGTAGCGTTAATATTGGCATCTAATGATAGTTTTTGCACGGGTAATTTATCGTAACCGTAAAGTCTAGCCAACTCTTCAATTAAGTCAGCCGGAATACGGATATCGAATCTAAAACTGGGTGGAATGATTGTCCAAGAGTCACCGGTCTTTTTACTAATTTCGAAATCAAGATTGGTGAATTTTTCTTCAATCCAATTAGCGTCTAACTCAAAGCCTAGGATTTTTTGAATCTTAGCTTGAGTAATCGTAATTGGTGTGAGCTCTGGCAATGCCTTTGTATCAACACAGCTATTAATATCGCTGGCTTCACCGCCACAAATATCGATGATTAACTGTGTCGCCCTATCCATCGCTGTTTCAGTAATGTTGAAATCTACCCCGCGCTCAAAACGCAATGAAGACTCAGTGTGCAAGCCATAATTTCTTGCTTTTCCAGCAATAGAAACCGGCTCAAAAAACGCGCTTTCTAGTAAGATTTGAGTTGAGTCATCTTGTGTAGAGCTACTCATGCCACCCATGACACCAGCAATCGCTAGTGGGGAATTATCATCAGCAATAATTAATGTGTCGTCTTTTAATTCAACACTTGATTCATTTAATAACTCGATTGTTTCACCAGCTTTAGCGTTTCTTACTTCAATAGCGCCATTGATTTTTTCCAAATCAAAAGCATGCATCGGTTGGCCTAACTCTAATAACACATAATTGGTAATATCAACGACTGGGGAATGTATCTGCTGGCCTGAACGTGTGAGCTTGTCAGCCATCCATTTAGGGGTTTTAACCGTGTTATCTATACCTTTGATAGATCTGGTTAAATACTTCGGGCAAGCTTGTGTATTGCTTACACTGGTATTGATGCTTGATACGCCTTGTGCATCAACTTCAAATTTAGGCATATTGAATGCCATGTTGTAATTAGCACTCACTTCACGCGCCACGCCTAATACTGAAAAACAATCACCACGGTTTGGGGTAATGTCTAGCTCGATAATATTATCATCAAGATCTAAATACTCTCTAATGTCTTGACCAACTGGTGCGTCATTGTCTAGCTCTGAAATACCATCTGACGAATCACTCATACCAAGCTCAGATTCTGAACAAATCATGCCGAATGACTCAACACCACGAAGCTTGGCTTTTTTGATTTTTAAGCCGCCGGGTAATTTTGCACCTACAGTGGCAACAATCACTTTTAAATCAGCACGAACATTGCTAGCACCACAAATAATTTGTAGGTTATCGCCAGCGCCGACATCAACTTGACATAAATTAAGCTTATCGGCATCTGGGTGTTTTTCACAACTCACCACATGGCCAACCACAACGTTGTCGAATGCAGGTGCGACAGATTCAATACCATCAACTTCAAGGCCAGCCATTGTTAACTGTTCAGCCAACACTTCGTCAGTTACTTTAGGGCTAATCCACTCTCTTAACCAAGATGTTGAAATATTCATTTGAACTGCCTCAAAAAACGAATGTCGTTTTCAAAGAAAAGACGAAGATCATTCACACCATAACGCAACATTGCCAAACGCTCAACACCCATACCAAAAGCAAGGCCGGTGTATTCTTCAGCATCAATATCAACTGAATTTAAAACATTCGGGTGTACAACGCCACAACCCAACACTTCTAACCAACCTGTTTTTTTACATACACGGCAGCCTTCACCACCACAGATAACGCATTCGATATCTGCTTCTGCGGAAGGCTCAGTAAATGGGAAATATGATGGGCGAAAGCGTACTTGAAGATCTTCTTTTTCAAAATAAGCACGCAAGAAGTCAATCAACAAGCCTTTAAGTTGTGCAAAATTAGCATCTTTATCCACAATCAAGCCTTCAACTTGATGAAACATTGGCGTATGTGTGATATCAGAATCACAACGATAAACCCGACCTGGTGCAATAATGCGCAGTGGTGGTTTTTTGTTTTCCATGGTGCGAATTTGCACCGGGGAAGTATGCGTTCTTAAGACCGTGTTTTCATCGAAATAAAAGGTGTCGTGCATGGCGCGTGCCGGATGATGCTCGGGAATATTAAGTGCAGTAAAATTATGAAAATCGTCTTCAATCTCAGGGCCGGTTTCTACCTCGAAACCATTTTTTGCAAATAAAGATTGAATGCGATTTAAAGTAATGGTGACCGGATGCAAACCACCCATCTCAACATTTCTACCTGGAAGAGAAACATCAATCTTTTCTTTTAAAAGACGTTTTTCTAATTCCAGAGTTTCTAAATGATTTTTTCTATCAGTTAATAGATTTTGTAACTTGACCTTGGCTTGGTTAATGGCTTCACCCATTTTAGGGCGCTCTTCTTTTGATAGCTTTCCTAAGCCTTTCAAAAGAGCGGTAAGCTCACCTTTTTTACCTAAGAACTTGACTCGTAAATCGTCAAGCTCTTTTAAGCTTTTTGCTGCGGCAATAGACGCCTTAGCTTGATCAAGAATCGTGTTAATCATTTTAGAATTGAATTTGGTAAAAGGTCATAGGATAGCCTACAACCTTTTTATATGATTTACTTAGCAGCTGCTGCGATCGCAGCCTTAGCTTGATCTGCAATCTGAGCAAATGCGGCTTTATCAAAGATAGCAATATCTGATAAAACTTTACGATCAATTTCAATACCTGCTTTGTTTAAGCCGTCAATCAGTCTTGAATAGCTTAAACCGTTATTACGCGCTTCAGCGTTAATACGAACAATCCAAAGTCTACGAAACTGACGACGTCTTTGACGACGGTCACGATACGCATATTGACCTGCTTTGATTACTGCTTGCTTGGCAACACGGTAGACTTTTGATCTTGCACCGTAATAGCCTTTAGCTTTCTTTAAAATTTTCTTATGTTTAGCGTGCGCTTGCACACCTCTTGATACTCTTGCCATTTTCTATACTCCTATTAACTGTACGGTAACATTTTACGAACCATTGGTACATCTGCTTTCTCAACAGTGTCCGGTGAACGTAAGCTACGTTTTCTAGAAGTACTCTTCTTTGTCAAAATATGACGCAGGTGAGAGTGTTTACATTTGTAACCACCACTGGCAGTTTTCTTGAAGCGCTTTGCAGCCCCTCGGTTGGTCTTCATTTTTGGCATAATTTTCTCCTTGTCCTTTGGACATATTTGTTATTCTTGCGAATAACTTATTATAAAACCGAAGAAGTAATGAGGTGCAAATTAGACAAGGCACTCAGTCTTGGACAGTACACCTAGGTACGGTAAAGACTGAATAACGCAGTATAATTTAGCGCATCGTTACTTCTTCTTTGATTTGGGTGCCAGCATCATGCCTAGCTGGCGACCCTCCATCTTTGCCTTTTGTTCTACATTGGCAAATTCTTCTGTATCTTTCTCAATTCTGTCTAGCATTTCCATGCCTAGCTCTCTGTGCTGCATTTCGCGTCCACGGAACCAAATACTCACTTTAACCTTGTCACCATTTTCTAAAAATTTAACCAAATTTCTAAATTTAATTTGGTAGTCGCCCTCTTCTGTTCCTGGGCGATATTTAATGGTTTTAACTGTGTTTTTCTTTTGTTTCTTTTTCTGATCACTCAATTGTTTCTTTTGTTCATAAAGGAACTTACCAAAATCCATAATTTTACAAACAGGTGGCTCGGCGTTTGGAGAAACCTCAACCAAATCCATACTAGCATCTTTGGCCATCTCTTTTGCTTTACTTATATCTACAACACCAGCTTGATCACCATTAGCATCAATTAATCGAACTTCTGAAACTCTAATATTATCATTAATCCGAGTTTTTACTTTGTATGGTTTTTTAATAATTATTCCTCTTTAACTAATTTTATAAACGCTTCTATCGACATAGAGCCTAAATCCTCACCGCCACGTTTGCGCACTGAAATCTCATTGTTTTCCATTTCTCTACCACCCGCCACCAAAATATACGGGTAACGTTGCATGGAATGCTCGCGTATTTTAAAGCCTATCTTCTCATTACGCAAGTCCGAAATGACTCTAAGTCCTTGTTTTTTTAACTTTTTATTAACATCGACAACAAAATCATGCTGTTTTTCAGAAATATTCAGAATAACCGCTTGAATTGGCGCTAGCCAAGATGGGAACGCACCTTCATAATGCTCAATCAAAATACCAACAAACCGCTCAAGTGAACCTACAATCGCACGGTGCAACATTACCGGGGTTTGCTTGGTGTTGTCTTCAGCAATATATTGCGCATCAAGGCGCTCTGGCATTGAGAAATCAACCTGTAGTGTGCCACACTGCCATTCACGATCTAAACAATCTTTTAAAACAAATTCAATTTTAGGGCCGTAGAATGCACCTTCACCTTCTTGCAGATCCCACTTAATGCCTTTAGCGTCTAATGCTTCAGCCAATGCCGCTTCTGCTCTATCCCATACTTCATCCGAACCCACACGATTTTCAGGGCGGGTAGAAAGCTTAATATCTACATTGTCAAAACCAAAATGCTTATAAACATCAAAGGTTAAATCAATAAAAGTAGATACTTCTGATTGAATTTGGTCGGCCGTACAAAAAATATGACCATCATCCTGCACAAAATTACGTACACGCATAATGCCATGCAAAGTGCCCGATGGCTCGTTACGATGGCATGAGCCAAACTCAGCCAAACGTAATGGCAAATCACGGTAAGATTTTAAACCTTGATTGTAAATTTGAATATGTGCTGGGCAGTTCATCGGCTTGACCGCGTAATCACGATTCTCACTACTGGTGGTAAACATAGCATCGCCAAATTTATCCCAATGACCTGATTTTTCCCAAAGTGTTCTATCGATTAGCTGTGGTGTATGTACTTCTTTATAGTCATTATCTCTAAAAACACCACGCATGTATTGTTCAACAATTTGATACAGTGTCCAACCTTTTTCATGCCAAAACACCATACCAGGCGCCTCTTCTTGCATGTGAAATAAATCTTGTGTTTTGCCAATCTTGCGATGGTCACGCTTCTCGGCTTCTTCTAAGCGGTATAGATAATCTTTAAGATCGTCTTTACTCGCCCAAGCAGTGCCATACACACGTTGTAGCATTTCATTGTTGCTATCACCACGCCAGTATGCGCCGGCCAATTTCATCAATTTAAAGGCTTTTAATTTAGCTGTTGATGGTACGTGAGGGCCACGACATAGGTCAATAAAGTCACCTTGTTGGTACAGCGATAGTGTTTGATCTGACGGGATAGATTCAATAATCTCAGCCTTGTAATGTTCGCCCTTATCTTTAAAAAATTGTACCGCTTCATCACGACCCATTTCACTACGCTCAATCTTAAGATTTTGCTTAATAAGATGGTTCATGTTCTTTTCAATCTTAGCCAAGTCGTCTTCAGAGAAGCCGTCTTTATAAGCAAAATCATAATAAAAACCATTATCAATCACCGGACCAATCGTAACTTGTGCATCCGGGTAAAGCATTTGTGTGGCTTGTGCTAAAAGGTGCGCTGTAGAGTGACGAATCACTTCAAGCCCTTCTTCATCCTTTGCAGTAATGATTGACAACGTAGCATCAGACTCAATCACATGAGAGGCGTCCACCAACTCTCCATTGACTTTACCCGCTAATGTCGCCTTAGCAAGACCAGAGCCAATCGACTTGGCTACGTCAAATACACTGAGCACTTGATCAAAAGATTTTTCAGTTCCGTCTGGAAGTGTGATTATTGGCATTGCAAACAACTAAAATTAAAAGGCTGTATTTTACCTTGACAAGGCTTATTCTGAGGTGCTAATTTGCTCAACCATCAGTTGTAAATTAGTCGCCCCTCGCCAAATATTGATTGATAGTTTATAAGCGACTGTTACTTGCTTAGAATCGAGTGGCGCTTGAAAAAAAGCAATCGCATCATGGGTGTGGGTATCGCCAACCAATTTAAGTCGGCATTTAAGGTGTTTTTCACCCACTACTTTTTGTTCAACCACCTCAAAATTTCCATAAAATATTGGCTCATCGAACCCTTGACCCCAAGGCCCTGCCTCTTTAAGAATTTCTGCATTATTAAGTGAAATATCAAAGGCCTCAAGTTGACCGTCTGTTAGTAGCTCTACTTTTGGAATTTCACCATTTAAATGTGACTTAATGGCATCATGAAAAGCTCTTTTAAATGAATAAAATTCTTCTGATTTAATACTAAGCCCAGCTGCCATTGCGTGGCCACCAAATTTTAAAATTAAACCTGGATTATGACGATCAACCAAATCGAGTAAATCTTTAATATGTACACTGGGAATAGAGCGGATAGAGCCTTTGAGAAAATTGCCCGATTTTGCAAACACGGCCACTGGGCAGTGATAGTCTTCCTTTAGCTTGCCCGCCACAATACCAACAATACCTTCGTGCCAAGTAGGATCAAACAAGCTTAGGGCGAATTTACCTTCTGAGACGTCTTGAGCATCGACAATGGCTTGCGCCTCATCTTGGATTCGGGCTTGCTCCTCTTTGCGTTTTTGATTAAATGCTTCAAGCTCTTGAGCGTAGCGCCTAGCATCGTTCATATCATCTGTTAATAAACACTTGATACCACGAGAAATATCACTCAAGCGCCCCGCCGCATTAAGACGTGGGCCTACGGCAAAGCCAAGATCGCTGGCTTGTAAGGTTTGCGCTGGTCGATTGGCAATTTCAAGCAATGCCAAAATACCTGGAGTGCATTGTTTTTGCTGAATACGTTTAATACCTTGGTCAATTAAAATTCTATTATTTTGATCAAGTTTAACAACATCTGCCACTGTGCCTAATGCAACTAAGTCTAATACTTGGCGAAGGTCGGGCAAAGGAATGTTATTATTGGTGAAGTAACTACCCTTATGGAGGTGACTTTTTAAAGATGAAAACAAGTAAAAACACACGCCAACACCGGCTAAATTTTTGCTTGGAAAATCACAACCTTTAAGATTGGGATTGATAATGGCGTCAGCCACTGGCAAAGAATCACTTGGTAAGTGGTGATCGGTAATAATGACATTAATACCTGAGTCCTTGGCCAGTTGTGTGCCATCAAAGCTAGAGATGCCGTTATCAACGGTGATGATTAAATCAGGTTGTTTCTCCTTAATAGCCAGATCAACAATTTCTGGGCTAAGACCATAACCATGCTCGAACCGATTTGGCACTAAGAAATCAACCTGTTTAGCGCCCATCATTCTTAATGATTTCATTGCAACCACACTGGCTGTTGCGCCATCAGCATCAAAATCGCCAATAATTAAAATGCGTTTTTGCTCGGTTAATGCTTGCTCTAATAATGACAAGGCTTTGTCTAATTCAGAAAAATTGGGCCTTAGAAGATCTGAAAGTGTTAATGACAATTGTGATTCTGCCAAGCCTCTGGCGGCATAAATTTTCTTTAAAAAAACTGGAATGTCTTGGGAATAAGACGCAAATAAAGTTTGGTCTATCGCCCTACTTAGCATTGCTTACAGCACGAATGTACGAATCAAATGATTTGTCACTACCATTTGTACCGCCATAAAAAAATGGCACATCAATCGCCACACTGTCATCATGGGTATGGCTCATTGAAGTCCAGTAAGGTTGTGACTGTGTATTAGGAAAATATTTTAGATTGATTAATGGATTATCATCGTTGTAAACCAATAATGCCGTTAGTTCAGATTCACTTGGCAAATGCCAATTAGACGATTGGCATAAGCTGCCTTTATTTAGCGCTTGGATAAAAGCCTGTGTATTACAACCCTTGCCCCATTGGCAATTACGACTGTATTCGCCACCTTCTACACCAGAATTACCATCAAACCAAGTGTAGGTACTTTGGGCATCTTGTAAGCTTTTTTTGCTAACTTTAACCTCCCACATTAGCTGGGATTTGTCGTCCAAAACACAAGACCATTGTTTTGCATCATCTGCCAACAAAACACCTTCATTTGAGACTTTAATCAACTTAGCGTTAACTAAGGTACTAAAACATAAGGAGATAAACAATAAGGTAATTTTATTCATTGACTAATTTTGTTATTTTGTTGGCACTGGCTGGTGCCATATTAAGCCCGTTACGAAAATGCCCGGTATTAATAAATAAATTTTGATAACTTTCATCTTTAGCTACAATCACTTTGCCTGAGCGACTGGCCGGTCTAAAGCCTGACCAATGGTATTCGATTTCAGAATTTTTAAGTGCTGGTACATGCTGCCAAGCAAATTCATGAAGGCTTTGTTTGGTTTGGTCATCAATATCACGATTAAAACCAACCTCTTCCATGGTCGAACCAATGAGTATTTTACCATCGGCTCTGGGAATTATATAGCGACCCTGACTAAGAATAACATGAGGGATTTCGCCTGCTTGAGCTTTAAGTACGATCATCTGCCCTTTCATTGGGAAAATTTCATCTTTTAATCTTAGTAACTGCTCACTCCAAGCGCCAGCGCAAGTAACAACTTTATCAGCTAAAAAATCACCTTTTGATGTGTGCACACCTAGCACCTTATCTTCTTTAGTTATCAAATTTTCAACTTGCGTATGCTCAACAATCTTAACGCCTTTTTGGATAATATCTGCCTTTAACGCCTGTAATAAACGAGGATTTCTAACGCTTGCTACATGGGTGAATA
>Ga0209775_1001062_pt1 | contig 13492 bp, 10 predicted proteins | sample SaaInlV_135m_DNA_FD_184661 | JGI IMG/M metagenome (GOLD analysis project Ga0209775, IMG submission 184661) | Marine microbial communities from expanding oxygen minimum zones in the Saanich Inlet - SI072_LV_135m_DNA (SPAdes) (version 2) | ecosystem: Environmental > Aquatic > Marine > Intertidal... | reverse complement strand
GCTGGTGTTGGGGCCGTTTGTCGCTGGTAACCTGACGCCGGTTCGCAAGAACTGAGGTCACGTCGGAGTGGCGGAATTGGCAGACGCGCAAGGTTAAGGACCTTGTGCCCGTTAAGGGCGTGGGGGGTCAAGTCCCCCCTCCGACACACTCGTTAGTACACGCGTCAGGTCCGGCGGAGACCTGCATGCGCCCATCGTCGTGATAAACGACTGCGAGGTTCAGCTCGCTGTAGACGGCTTTGCGATCCTCGGGGTCGGCGTTGGCCAGGATGGCGACGATGCCTTTGAGCTGCGTGACGAGGTGCTTGATTTCGGCAGATGTCATGCGGCCATCTGAGCCTCTTGGGCGCACGGCGATCTCAGCGGCCTTCCGGGCTAGCTTCACCTCCTCGATCCATTCACCGACGATCGATGGATCGGTTCCGGCTTCGAGGGCCAAGCGATACTTCGCGAGCTTGTCGTCGCACTCTTTGAGCTTCTTGCGCGCAGCAGTCTGGCGGTTCTGTTCCGCAACGTCCGGACCCGTGGCGGTCTCAAGAGCAGCGCAGGTCTCGTGGATGTTCTCATCGTCGAAGAGCTGCGCGAGCCATTGGTCAATCGCTGGCGTGAGCGAGTCCTCTCGGACGTAGATGGTCTTTGGGTGCTTGTCCTTGGCGACGGCGTACTCGGCCGGAAACTTGCATCGGTAGTAGGCACGCTTGTGATTCCAAGAACCCTGCATTCGACGGCCACACTCGGCGCAGTAGACGTGGCCGCTGAGCAAGTAGGTGTGCTTCGTTCGTTCTCGACGGACCTTTGCGCGCTGCGCTCCGGTGAAGACCGCCTCGGCCGAGGTGAAGGTGTCGAGGCTGACCAGCGCATCGTGAGTTGGCTCTTCGGACCAGATCCAGTCACTGCGGTCGTTCCATCGCATCTTCGATTGATGGCCGAGTGATACGTCTGCCACGTCGAGAAGTTCTTCGTGGCGTTGTTGCCGATTCCAGACTTGGAAGCCGGTGTATCGAGGGTTTTGGAGAATTGCCCGAACGGCGATCTTGCTCCAGACTCCCTTGCTGCTCGCCCGATGGCGGTTGCGGGCCGCGTCGTGGCCGGATGGCGAGAGAATCGAGTCTCGGGTGAGTCCTTCGGCGATCGAGTACAGCCCGGCGCCGGAGATGAATTCGTCGAAGATTCGCACGACGTTCGGGGCGGTCTCTGGGTCGGGTTCGAGGGTGTGGAGTCGTTGCCCGATCGCTGCTTTGCTTGGATTCGGGTGTTGACCTGCATCGCCGAGGCGGTAACCGTACGGTGGTCGACCTCCTAGGAATCGTCCTTCGATGGCTGCTTGTGAAGCCATCGCTGCTCGGACTCTGGTCTTGATTCGGTTCCGTTCACCTTTGCTCATGCCTCCGTAGAGCGACATCACGAGATCGTGGGCGTCACTGCCGGGATCGATGGCACCGCCGACTTCGGGTACCCAGAGGGTTACGCCGTAGTGGACGAAGACTGGGAAGGTGAGTCCGAACTGGTTGCCGTAGAACGCCCGCTGAGGCTCGCCGATGACAACGCCGTCGAAGCCGCGCGACGGGTCGGCCAGCGACTCGAGCAGCCGTGATGCCTCAGGTCGCCGCTTCCAGGGAAGCGAGCGCGATTGGCCAATGTCGAAGAACTCCTCGACGATCTCGCCTTCGGAGGCTTCGATCAGCTGCCTGGATCGTGCGAGCTGCCAGTTGCGCGATGAGGTGGGATCTTGTTGGTCTTCAGTACTGACCCGTCCATAGAAAGCAAAGCGATTCACGATGCCTTGGACGATAGATCACTGCTCAGACAGTTGTCCTGGTCGGCGCTCGTGGTGGCAGCCCGATTGATCATCTTGGCGAGAGCCCGGGCCAGTCCGGGCGTGAGGATCGGGGCCGAAGAGGGGACAACCGCAACGGCTGGTTGGGGTTCGGGGACGAGCCGAAGCTTCCTGTGCTCTGTGATACCTGACCTGGGTGCCATGCCCAACTAGGGACCTTCGGTGGCGCTGGTTGCTACAACATCATTCGAGTGCGGGTAGCTCATCGGGCGTGATCTGGTCGAGCCACTGGCCCCAGTTGGTGGCCGTGCGTCCCTGCACACAGCCAAGAGAGGGTGCGATGGCCGGGTTGATTGGGCGGGAGCGATAAATGGCCAGGAGCAGCGGCTGAGGACAGATGGTGACGCCGGCAAAGCGTATGCCGAAATGAAGGTGTGGGCCGGTCGTGTTACCTGCGCCCGGAGAGCCCGGCTGACCGCCCGACAGTCCGACCGGACTTCCGGCCGCAACGACTTGGCCCGGAACGATGGCGAGGCGAGAGAGGTGGCAATAGGTGTAGGTGGCTCCATCAACTCCTGCGATCACGACCGTCGTGCCGCATCGATTCGGGTCCTCGGGGAAGATCCCGGCGTTCGACGCAGTGGTCACGGTGCCAGTCGTCATCGCGAACAAGGGAGGTTCTTGCCGTGGTCACGAGGTACGCCGCGGCAGCAGTCGGTTCGAGACGACGGTGGGCTCGCACGTACAGCGGCAGGCCGAGACGTCGCTCCGCCTCACCAATCCGATGCGATAGCGCTGACGGTGTGATGTGCAACGATGCAGCGGCGTCGGCAAGACGGCCGTAATGGTCGATTGCACAGAGTGCTTCAAGGTGTGAGATGTCCAATAGCGGCCGGTTGGATAGATGAACAGAATTCATCGAAACCACCATACTGCGCGATTGCGGTTCAGTTGAAGCCGATCTAAGATGTGACATGACACCTGAGCAAGACTTGCGCGCCGCCGACGCTCGCTATCACGTCCACGGGCAGACCGCCCTTCGTAGCCATGACGAGAACGGGCCGTCAGCGATGGTCGTCGAGGGCGAAGGAGTGTGGATCACCACAGACGATGGACAGCGTCTTATCGACGGTTTCTCTGGACTTGGCTGCACCTCTCTCGGGTACGACAACGCCCGCATTGCTGGCGCCGCGCACGATCAGCTGACGACCCTGCCGTACGCTCCGACCTTCTACGGCCGCACGCATCCCAAGGTCGCCGCACTCGCTGAACGTTTGGTCGGCCTCGCACCTGGCGATATGTCCCGCGTGATCTTCCAGTGCAGCGGATCAGAGGCCACCGACACCCTCATCAAATTTCTCTGGGCGCGCAACATCGCCCGTGGCGAGCTGGATCGCCGAACCTTCATCTCTCGGTGGCGCGGGTATTACGGCAACACGATTGCGTCCGTGAGCATGTCAGGCCAGCCCCACATGCACGAGAAATTTGGGTTACCGCTCGACGGCTTCGTGAAGACCGAAACGCCCAACTATTACCTCAACCACATCGACGGCGAGACCGAGGAAGAGTTCTCAGAGCGCATGGCCGACGACCTCGAACGGGTCATCCTCGACGTCGGTCCCGACCGGGTCGCAGCATTTGCGGCCGAACCAATGCAGTCCGGCGGAGGAGCGATCAAGCCGCCGGAGGGGTACTGGCCGCGAATGCAGGGAGTGATGCGCGAGCACGGAATTCATTTCCATGTGGATGAGGTCGTGTGCGGCTTCGGTCGAACGGGCAATCGGTGGGGCAGCGAGACCTGGGGGCTCGAACCCGACACCGTGTCGTGCGCAAAAGCTCTCACCGCAGGTTTCTTTCCAATGTCGGCCCTCCTGTTCAAAGAGGATCTCTACCAAGACCTCCAAACGAACGCCGACGACATTGGCGTGCTCGGGCACGGCTACACCTACTCGGGTCACCCAGTCGGTGCCGCCATTGCAATGGAAGCCCTCGACATCTACGACGACATCGACCTGATTGGACATGTACGAAGCGTGTCTCCTGATTTCCTCGCAGGTTGTGAGGCGCTAGAAGAACATCCACTCGTCGGACACGTAGCCGGAGTCGGCCTCTTCTGCGGAATTCAACTGGTCGCCAACAAGGCCACCCGAGAACTCTTCGACCCCGCACTCAAGATTGGGCAGCGAGTCCAGGACCACGCTCATGCTCGTGGCCTCTACCTGCGAGCAATCGCACCCGATCGCATCAGCTTCATGCCGCCGCTCATCATTGCGCCAGACGAGATCGAAGAAGCAACCCGCCGTCTCGCTGGCGCGTTGGACGACACTTGGGCCGAGTTGGGTAGATGACGTTCCATCCTGAACTACTCACCGCAATCCGAGACCGCTTTCACCACGCCGACGTGTGCCCAATCCAAGGTCCGAGAGCCTTCTTCGAGAACGCTGGCGGATCGCTGACCTTGAAGGCAGCGGTTGAACGCACCGCCGAGCTCATGGCATTCCCCGACAACCAAGGCCGCAGCAATGTGGCGTCGAAGTATTTGGTCGAGGTCATCGAGCAAGGCCGTGCGGACATGAAGCTGCTTCTCGGCGCGTCGTCGGGAGGAGTGTTCATTGGAGAGAGCGGCACCGAGTTGCTCGGTCGCCTGGTCCGCAACGCAATCTTCGCCGGGTCTGGGTCGCTCGTGATTGGCAGCCATCTCGAACACCCTGCGACCTACAGCGCGTGTCGACGGTGGGCGCCCGTTGCTGGCATGACATATGAACAAGTCGGCTTCGATACCGAAACGACCGTGGTGGGCATCGACCAGTACCGGCCGGCGATCACCCCCGACCTCGCCGTCGCCACGATCATCCATGCAAGTCCCGTCACTGGCATGCACGTCGACGTCGCCGCAATCGCTGCGGAAATTCGCACCGTCGCCCCGGACTGTTTCATCATCGTCGATGGTATTCAGCACGCCGCCCACGGCAGAGTCGCTATCGACGACTATGGCATCGACGGCTACGTCGTCTCTGGCTACAAGCTGTTCTCCCGACACAACTTTGGCGTCGCCTGGGTGTCGGATCGCCTCGCAAGTGCGCCCCATGAGCAACTCGATGGCGCACCCGCACACGTTTGGGAACTCGGCACACGAGACACCTCTGCCTACGCGGCCTTTTCCGAAGTGGCCCGGTATCTCGAATGGTTGGGCACACAGGTTGCTGACGATTCGGACCCGATGTCGCCGAGGGAGTTGATCGAGGCCGCAGCGGTAGCCATTCGCGACCAGGAGCAAGACCTCGTCAACGCCATGATGCGGGGTACCGGTGGCCTTCCCGGCCTCGGCGAACTCGACAACGTTTCGGTCGTAGGCCCCGAGACCAGCGAGCACCGGTCGGGCATGGTGTCGTTCACCATCGAGGGGCACGACAGCCTCGACGTCGTCGATGCACTCAACACCGATGGCGTGCGCACCCACGCTCGCAAGCAGGATTACTACTCAGCCGGCGTCCTCAAGCCGCTCGGTCTCGAGAACTGCATTCGCGCTTCGGCAAGCCACTACAACACCCGTGCCGAAGTCGAGCAGATGCTCGCCACCGTGAATCGACTCGCGGGTTCATAATGCGCCGTGGATCACGAAGCCGTCAGCCAGCAGAACCTGAACGCCCGGCGATCACTACGCCACCGGCAGGTGGCGCCTACCGGCCGTTGTCTGATGCCGACCGAGACGCAATCATCGACCATGCCTTCGACATGCTCGAGCACGTGGGCATGGCCGACGCTCCCGAAGGACTCGCGCAACGGTTGATAGATGGCGGAGCTCGCCAACGCGATGACGGGAGGATATTGCTCTCCCGATCGATGGTGGAAGGTGCACTGAATCGGGCACCCTCAACTGTTTCGCTTCCTGGCTTCGTCGAAGACAAGGGCGTCTCCATCGGCGGCACGGGGGTGCACATCGGTACCGGCGGTGCCGCAGTGCAGGTATTGGATGCTGCCACCGGAACCTACCGAGATTCCAAACTCCGCGACCTGTGGTCGATGATGCGAGTGCTCGATGAGATGCCCAACATCCATTACGGGCTCCGGCCGTTGATGGCCAGGGACGTCGCCGACCATCTCGAACTCGACCTCAACACGGCCTTCGCCATTACCGCAGCCACATCGAAACCAACCGGCTTGAGCTTCACATCGGCGTCGACCGTCGACCCGGTGATCGACTTGTTCGACGCCTCACTGGGTGGCGAGGGACGATTCGCAAAGCAGCCGTTCTCGATGGCCGTCATTGTGCACGCCGTCCCGCCGCTCAGATTTTCGCCCGATGGATACGAGATCATGGAGCGTGCCATCGAGCGCGGCATGATCGTCCAGAGTTGCTCAGCTGGTCAGGCTGGAGCTACGTCGCCACCGTCGCTCGCCGGAAGCCTCGCCCAAGGTTTGGCGGAAATACTGGCGGCGGTTGTCATGGCCGACGCGATCAAACCCGGACACCCATCTATTCACGCGTTCATGCCGTTCGTATCTGATTTGCGTACGGGGGCAATGACCGGCGGGAGCGGTGAGGCTGCCGTCATCAGCGCTGCGGCAAGTCAATTACTCGGGTACCTCGACATTCCACACGCCGTTTCCGCTGGCATCACCGAAGCAAAATCCGCCGATATACAGGCCGGATACGAGAAGAGCTACACGGTCACACTCTCTGCTCACGCAGGCGCCGACATGGTGCAGCTCTCGGTCGGCATGCTCGGTTCGATCATGGTTGCCAGCCCCGAAATCTTGGTGATCGACAGCGATATGTGCGGAGCGATCCTGCGTTCAGTTCGCGGTGTAGAAGTGCAGTCCGCCTACCTCGATCTCGACATCATCGAAGATGTTGTCAGCGGCGATGGCCACTACCTCGGCGAGCCACAAACGCTCGAACTCATGCGATCTGAATACGTCTATCCCGCCCTTGGTGATCGACGGACAGTGGATGAGTGGGTGGCTGCTGGGCAGCCGAGTCTGTGGGATCGAGCTCAAGAACGGGTTGCCGAGATTCTTTCGGCCGGTCGTCCGGATCACCTCAGCAACGAGAACGAAGCCACCATCAGGGAGCGGTTCCCTATCCACCTGGAGCAGAAGACATGAGCGACCGGTTCGAGATCGTCGTCATTGGGGGCGGCGCCGTTGGTGCGTCGATCCAGTGGCATCTTGCGTCCGCTGGTCGTACGAATTCTGTCTTGATCGAGAAGCATGAACTGACCGCTGGCTCGACCTGGCATGCGGCGGGAAACGTACCGACGTTCTCCAATAGCTGGCTAGGTCAGCGTGCAGGCAACTATGCCTGGCAGATCTATTCCGAACTCGCAGCCGACTCCGCCGACCCAATCACGTATCGACACACCAAGGCGTTCTGGCCTGGGCATACCGCGAGCCGGATCGACCACTTTCACCAACTCGTCGGAATCGCCACCGGGCTTGGGTTCGACCTGCAGATGGTGTCGCCCGCCGAAATGGAAGCCATGCACCCGTTCTGGGTCGACGACGGCTCCGTCATTGCCGGACTACTCGACCCCTACGAAGGTGATATCGACCCGAGCGGTCTGACTCAATCGCTGGCTCGTCGCTCCCGCGCCATGGGCGCCGACGTCCGCCGTCACTCCCGTGTTGTGGATATAGATCGCCTCGGCCCATCCGACGATGCACGCTTCCGGGTGAGCGTCGAGTCAAAGGGTGATCGATCGACAATCGATTGCGACATCGTGATCAACGCTGCCGGCTTCTATGGAGCCGAGGTCAGCGCGATGCTGGGCGTTGATGCTCCTCTTGCTGTGCTCGAACATCAGTACTTGCTCACCGGCCCGGTCCCCGAGCTCGACGCGCTCACCGATACGTTTCCGCTGGTTCGGGACCCAGAGATCGAGTTCTACCTTCGCCAAGAAAACGATCGATTCCTGTTCGGGAACTATGGGCACGCTGGACGAACGGTTTGGGAAGACGGCAAACCCGACGTGTTTGACTCCTCTCTCTTCGCCGCCGACGACGAGGGGATTGTCGAGGTTGCCGAGCTCGCAATGGCACACGTGCCGATTCTCGGAGAGGTCGGGATCGCAGACTTCGTGAACGGCCCAATCACCTACACCCCCGACATGAACCCGTTAATCGGACCGGCACCAGGCGTCGACGGCTTCTACCAAGCCATCGGTGTGCAGATCGGAATCACCCACGCAGCAGCGGCCGGCAAGGTCCTGACCGAGATGATTACCGGCGGGGATACCGAATGGGATGTGTGGCCGTGGGATCCACGTCGCTTTGGCAAATGGGCCATGGCCGGATCGGGTCGAGACTCGTACGCCAACACCCGCGTACGCGAGATGTACGAGCATCAGTACGGCGCTCCGTTTCCGCACCGCATGTGGACATCGGCCCGTCCCACTCAACAAACGCCGCTGTACGACACACTTGCCGCCAAAGGTGCACGCTTCGGGCAGGTCGCCGGCTGGGAGCGCGCATTTTGGTTCGGTACTGACGAGTACTCCCACGACATACTGAGCTACCGCGACGAGCACTGGCACGACGCTGTTGCCGGGGAATGTCTCGCCGTACGAGACCACGTCGGGGTGATGGACCATGGCGGCTTCACACGCTTCGATGTCTCGGGGCCTGGTGCAGCAGCATTCCTCGATCGCATGTTCTGCAGCAAGCTGCCCAGCGTTGGCCGGGTCCGTTTGTCGTACATGCTCCGCCCAAACGGAACCGTGTGGAGCGAAGCAACCATCGGGCGAATCGCCGACGACCGGTTCCTTCTTCTCGGCCCGACCGCAGCACGTGAACGCGACTTCGACTGGCTTCAGCAGCACCTGCCAACCAATGGGTCGGTTCGGCTGAGCTATGGCACGAAGCACACCTCGACACTCATGGTCATGGGCCCCAAATCGAGAGAGTTGCTGAGTCGAATCACCGATGCCGACGTGTCGAAGGAATCGGCGCCCTGGATGTCGTTGGGCGAGATCGAGATCGCCGGTGTCATGGCCACAGCAATGCGGGTCAGCTTTGTTGGTGAGCTTGGCTGGGAGCTCCACGTTGACGACGCCAATCTCGTTCAGCTCTACAACGCACTGCAAGAGGCAGGCGGCGATCTCGGGCTCCGAGACTTTGGTTCTTATGCACTCAACTCGATGCGCGTGGAGAAGGGATATCACGGATGGGGGAGCGAGTTCGGCACCGAATACACACCATTCGACGCCGGGTTCGAACGCTTCCTCGCGCTCGACAAGGGGGACTTCATCGGACGTGACGCTGCGATCGCATCATCGTCACAAGCGGCTGGATGGAGCTACGGCGTGTGGACGGTGGACATCTCCGGCATCGAAGGCGGCGCCGGTGACCCGCCACCGTCGGCCCCGATCCGAATCGATGGCGAAGCTGTTGGCTTCGTGACGTCGCCAAGCACGGGCTTCCGCACCGGCCAACGGGTGTGCCTGGGGTATGTCGAGGGACGCTTTGCCGACCGCATGGACGGATTCACGATCGATGCGTACGGCACGAATTGTCCGGCCCAGCGCCACGAGCACGGCATTTTCGACCCCGACCACGAACGGCCCCGAAGTTAAGGAGAACGAATGCAGGTGATCCAGTTCGGACTTGGCACGATGGGTTTGCCAATGGCGACAACGCTGTTGGCCGAGGGCGTCGAGCTCGTGGCAACCGATGCCATGGCTGGTGCTCGCGACGCGTTCGCCGCTGCTGGTGGCCGTGTCGAGCCTCCCGACGCAATCGACGTCAGCAGGGCAGCGGTGATCTTCACGATGTTGCCCGAAGGGTCTCACGTACGTTCCGTCTACGACACGATCTTGTCGTCGGTCCGGCCGGACGCTGTTCTGCTCGACTGCTCGACAATCGATGTAGCGACGACTCAAGAACTCGCCAGCCGCGTACGTGGACGCGGAGCGGAATTCGTTGATGCCCCCGTATCTGGCGGGCCCGAGGGTGCTGGGTCCGGCTCGCTCAGCTTCATGGTGGGAGGTGCCCCAGCCGCTGTCGAACAGGTTCGGCCACTCCTCGGCATCATGGGTCAGCGCATCACCGTCTTTGGCGACGCCAGCATGGGGCAAGCGGCAAAGGCGTGCCATAACATGATCGTCGGCATAACCGGACTCGCCGTGTTTGAGGGTTTCGCACTCGCCGAGGCCCTTGGTCTGGACGTCGACGACTTCCATGCGCTTTGTTCGACCGCTGCGGCCGCGTGCTGGACACTCGACAACCGCTGTCCCGCGCCTGGCGTCGTCGAAAACGCGCCATCAAGCAACGACTATCGTCCCGGATTCGCTGCTCGTTTGATGGCCAAGGACCTGCGCCTGGCACAAGAAGCGGCCGATGCCGCCGATCTCGAAACGGTCTTCGGCCGCCAAGCTGCAGAGCGCTTCACCGCCTTTGTCGACGCTGGAAACGGCGACCTCGATTACTCCGCCATCTACCGCACCCTTCACATGCACACGAAAGATCATGGAGCTTCGTCATGACCGACCTCTTGCCCATCTCGCTGCCAACCCTTGGCTTGGCCGGTTGCTTCATCGACGGGGCATGGCACACGCCCGGCTCCACGCTTGAGGTAGAGAACCCGTGCCGCCGAGAAGTCATCGCCGAGGTCGGGCGCGGAGGTGCGGTCGAGATCGACCTTGCTGTTGCCGCCGCACGCCGGGCTCTTCCAGCCTGGCGTTCGCTGCCGGCAAGTCAACGCGGTGCGCTGCTGAGTGAACTTGGGCGCCGACTGACCGAACACCACGAGGAGGTCGCCCGCCTGCTCGCGGCCGAGACCGGCAACACGATCCGAACCCAATCTCGTGGAGAGACATCAGGGGCTGCGAGCGTGCTGTCCTATTTCGGCGGCGTCGCTGTCGAACAAAAGGGTGAGGTTCTACCGTTCGGCTCAGACCTCTTCTCCTACTCAACTCGCGAACCAATTGGTGTCGTAGGTTCGATCATCCCGTGGAACTCGCCGCTGCAACTCGGGTGCGGAAAGATCGCAATGGCCCTATCCACTGGCAACACGCTCGTCTTGAAGCCTGCCGAAGATGCGCCGCTCGCCATATTGCGTCTCACCGAGCTCGCAGCAGACCTTTTCCCGCCCGGCGTCTTCAACGTCGTCACCGGCGTCGGCGCCGGCGCCGGTGCTGCCCTTGCCGCCCATCCAAACGTCGACAAGCTGTCGTTCACCGGGTCGTCGGAAGTCGGCTTTGGTATTGCCCGCAATGCTGCTGAGCGCATGGCCCACGCCACGCTCGAGCTCGGCGGAAAGAGCCCGTGCATCGTCTTCCCTGACGCCGCCACTGAAGGTCGATTGGACACCACCGCACAGCGCATTATCAACGCCATGCGTTTTGCTCGCCAAGGGCAATCGTGCACTGCCGGCTCCCGGCTGTTTGTCCACGAGGACGTGTGGGAACCGGTAATGGCGAAGGTCGTGGAGATCGCAGAGGTCATGGTTGTTGGCGACGCGCTCGATGAGCGAACCGACATGGGAGCGATCATCAACGCCAAACGCTACGACGCGGTCCGGACGTACATTGGCCAAGCCGAAGAGGCCGGGGCAGAGTTCTTGACGGGGGCAACACCGCTGCCAGTCGGCGACGCACCCTCGTTCCAGCCAGTGCCGACCATCCTCGCCGGTGTCGATAACGATTGGCGTATTAATCGTGAAGAAGTGTTCGGCCCGGTCATGGTGGCCATTCCGTGGACGAACGAAGCCGAGGTCATCGCAATGGCGAACGACACCCACTACGGGTTGGCCGCCTACATCTTTAGTCACGACGTAGACACGGTGATGCGGATAAGTCGTGCGCTAGAAGCCGGTTGGATATGGATAAACGAGGGCGGGGGACAGATTCCGGGAATGTCCTACGGCGGCATCAAGCAGAGCGGCATGGGCCGTGAATACTCCATCGAAGGAGCACTCGAGGCGTACACCACACGCAAGTCGGTGACGATGCGGCTCGGAACGTGAGCAACCTCGACACCTTTGGCAACCAGATTGACCCAACCGTTGGTTATGCACGCGGGACGTTGTTGTCGTCGAGCGCGGCAGAGGTGCGTCGTTTGCGCAACGCCCAACGTGTCGCGGCAACGTTCGTCGATCAGCATGGGCCACAATCGATAGGCATCTTCACCGGGAACTCGCGTGATTTTCCGCTGAGCCCTGAGGACCTTGCCCGTTGCGAAGAGTGGGTTGGCCCAGGGTTGTTTGCCGACCGGCTTCAAGAGGTTGCTGTCGAGCACCTCGGGGGTCAGCCAAGCGATGCCGTAGCCGTTGTGAACCGCACGTCGGGAGGGATCGTCGCTGCGATGTTGGCCCTCTCCGTAGGCATGCCGGTGGTGTCGGTCGTCCCCGCTGGGGACCGTAGCCACGCATCGGTGATCCGTGGATGTCGACTTGCTGGTGTGGAGCTCGTCGAAGTCGACGAAGTCAATGCGCTCCAGCAAGCGTTGGCCTCTGCAGTACCTGCCCTCGTCGTCGTCACGACCGTAACCAGCACATTGGCTCGGCTGGACGATTCCATCAGCAGGGCCGCCATTGCGAAGGCCAAACAAGCCGGCGCCGTAGTGTTCATGGACGAGGCATACGGTGCTCGAATCCGTCCCGTGCTGCACAACGGGGCGAAGAGTCTCGCTCTCGGGGCTGACGTGGCGATTACCAATACCGACAAGGCGGGGCTCAGCGGACCACGCGGGGGAGTGCTTGCTGGACGTGAGGACGCCGTTGTCGCCATCCTTGCCCAGGCCTCCGAGCTTGGGATCGAGGCGCGGGCGCCGATCGCGATGGGCGCGTTGCGGTCACTCGAATCGTTCGACTCTGAGGTCCTGTTGCAGGAGGTCAAAGATGGCAGCGCTGTCGCAGATTCTCTTGAGCGTCAGCTCGGTCCCGATGTTCCCGTGGCGCGCACAGAGCTAGGGCCCAGCCTGAGCGAAGACACGGTGATGCAACTAGCACAAGCTCGAGCGGGTGATGATGTCTTGTCGCTTGTGCCATGTGAAGTGACCGCCGCCGTGGGCATGTTGCTCTTGGGCGAACACGGGGTTCTCACGGTCAACACCCACGGTCAGCCCGGCGGCCGGGTGTCGATCCGGCTGAAACCCACAGCCGGGGCGGTCGGCACGGTCGGCGGCGCCGATGCGTTAGCGGCAGCACTCGATGATGCGATCAGCGCCGTGGCCACAGGTGGAGCCGATCTCGATTGGGTTGCGTCGCTGCTATTCGGCGACGGAGGATCATGACCATGGATCTTCAAGCGCTCGCCGCCATCGATGACCGACTCGATCGTCTCGTAAATATCGACATCGGCAATCGAGGGATCGAACCGCTCTATAACGCGGCACGCACGCAGCAGGGACAGGCCCTCGTCGGTGCAGCCGCTGAGGCGCTCCTCGCCGTACCCGAGGGCGGCACGGTCATCCTCACAACCGGCTCCGTGTCGCGAGCGTGGATCTCGGCGGCGATTGGTGAGAACGACGGGCCGTCGGGCGCTGCCGCTCTGGCCCGCGCGATCGTCCTAGCGCGCAGAGCGACCGTGGTGCTCGTCGCGGAGGAAGCCCTCCTTGGCCCGATCAGTCGGGTGTGTCAGGCCGGCGGTCTTTCGCTCGTCAATCTCGACCAGGCTCGACTGGCCAACGCCGAAGGAAGCCTTGCGGTGCTCGTCACCCGCTCATTCCCGTTGACCGACGAAGAGGGGCCGGCCGCCGCAGTCGCGATGCTCGACG
>Ga0209775_1001037_pt1 | contig 13637 bp, 17 predicted proteins | sample SaaInlV_135m_DNA_FD_184661 | JGI IMG/M metagenome (GOLD analysis project Ga0209775, IMG submission 184661) | Marine microbial communities from expanding oxygen minimum zones in the Saanich Inlet - SI072_LV_135m_DNA (SPAdes) (version 2) | ecosystem: Environmental > Aquatic > Marine > Intertidal... | reverse complement strand
CATCTTTCCAGAATTCTTAGATTTAAAGTTCCAAGAATTGAAATGGATGATCCAACACATAATCAATTAACATTTTTGGTTAGATCATTCTTCTTCGTATTTGTTGGATTAATGGCAACATTTGGACAAATTGAATATATGATATTTGGTATTGTCATCACAATTGCAGTCTTTGTGGGTAGAGCAGGGGTTGTAAAAGCCGTATTAACAAAGAAATTTTCTAGATTAGACAAGTCTGTAACAAATTCGATGATTCCAAGAGGATTAGCGGCTGCTGTACTTGCAACTTATCCAATTACAATGGGATTACCAAATGCTGAGGCATATCCACAAATGATATTTTTCATTATTTTATCATCAGTAATTATTACAACAATAGGATTAGGAAAATCAAAGAAAATTCCACCACCAGATTCAATTCGAGGTGGATTTGTAAAACCATCAGATGATTCACCAGATAATGAAATTATTACTGAAGAAGTAGATGAATATCATGAAAAATTAGATGGTGGATTTGTAAAACCATCAGATGATTCTAAAAAGTAGAAATTTTTTCATTAATTTTTTTAAAATATCTATTATTGTAATCATTAAACATCTCAATTTTACTTTGATTCAAAGCCATAGCTCCAGGTCTAGTATTGATATGTTTTTGAGAAATTTTTTGTTGTTCTAAAAGATTTTTTAAATTCTCTTTTGAGATTGAGTCTAAATTTTTAATTAAAATTACAAGTTCTTTTTCAAAAATAATTTTTATTTCAGATATAGATGGTTCTGAACCAATTATTTCTTGAGTCATAATATTACCAAATACTTTTTTGGTTAATTCTAACATTATTCTAAAATGATATTAGGGATATAAATTCAAATTGGTGGATTTCACTGTTGAAAATAAAAAATAAATTTTAAGCTGATTCACCTAAAAAATGAACAATATCATTGTTCACAACAACTGTTCTATCTTTTGGAACATGGTATAATTTTTTTGAACCATTTGGTGATTGTACAATAAGTTTTGAAAATGGATCTTTAATGGATTTATACAAAATTCCTTTATCTCCAACTGATTGAGACCAATGAACACCTTGTACAAACGAGATTGTTTGAAATTTTATTACTTGATATGAATAAACCATTTTCAATTAATTATTAATTATAGCACTCATTAAGGATTTACCTCCAATTAGAGCTACAATAGATAATCCCACATTTGCAACAATATTTGCAATAAATGAAACATATTGGTTGCTTTCAAGTAAATTACTAGAATCAAGTGCAAAAGCAGACATTGTAGTTAATGAACCACAAAAACCTACAGCAGCAAATAAAGAATATTTTGAGTCAAGATGCCATTGTTGTGAGAGCACAACAAATACTCCAAGAATGAAAGCTCCAGCAATATTGACTATCAAAATGTTAACAGGTAATGTATTGAAAATTAATGGTGATTCAGTAAGCTTGTATCTTAGAAATGCTCCAAGTACAGAACCTACACCTAGAAAAATAAATTCTAAACCTTTCATTTAACATCAAATTACTATTAGAGTTTATTAGTGATGGTATGAAAAAACATCCCGACATTTTTATAGGTTTGAACATTTCGAAACATAATGTCAATTAAACTCAGATGTAATGATTATGGTTATGAATGTGATTTAGTTTTAGATGAAGAATTAACTGTAGGTTTAATTGAAAAATTAAGAGATCATTTTGAAGAAGAGCACGGACTGGACTATACAATTGAAGCAGTTACACAAATGATTACAAACCGTGGACACTCTTTAGAATCAATTAAAAAATAATAAATTTTTAATTAAATTTACTTTGGCATATTTACTAGTACAATAATTGCAGCACATATTCCCATTAAAGCATACATGTATTTTCTATACTTTGGATCACTTGTTCTCATAGTATTATTCTAAAAGTTATAGAATTTAAAAATAATGTTATTTTTGAGGAGTTGATAGTTTGCCTAATACAACATTTCTAACTTTGACCATCTTTCTTGCCAGCATAAATCCACCTGCAGTCATAGAACTACCCACAATGATATGAAGCAATCCTAAATCTGCATTTAATAAAACATATGCAAGACCAACAATCATTAACAATACACCAAAACCTGCAAAAATAGCCATCATTACTGGAACTCTTGAAGGAACTGGAGGTAAGTAAGGTTCATCAGTATATTTATCAGAAGATGCTTCAATGTCTACAATGTCTTTACAAACATCACAGCAACGATGACGTTTCTTATCTTGCCATGTTGTAGTTAAAAAATAGAAATTTTGATGACATGAATCACATGATCTCTTAGGAAGTGTTATTCTTCCATGATCATCAAAGTCTTGCCCCATTTTTTTCATACATTCTCTACAAAAATATCCAGGAATGCGCCATTGTTTTTGAAAATTATATTTTTTAAAGCCCAGTGCAACATTACACCCAGTGCAAGAAGTCATTATGCTCCTTCTGCTTTGTTTCCACTAAAGACTTTTGCGATACCTTTTCTTGCTTCGATGATTGGCAAGAATATGATTATTACTGATGCAATTGATACCCATGCGATTGATATTGCTACCCAGACGCTGTAAGCACCTATTTCGAATACATATCCTGATGCAATTAATGGTAATGGCCATGCGATGATAAGAATTAAAGTCATGATACCGCCTCCTTTAAGACTAAACTGGAAGGCTCTTTTCAATGTCTCTTCATCTTCTGCAGCTTGTTCTGTAGTATTGATTTCGACAAGAGTAATCTTGGTTTTAAGATCATTCCAATCGAATGTTTTACCTGCTGCAAGGCTTCCAGCTATTGCAATTGCACCACCGGAAAGAATTGCTGTAATGTTTGCAAATAGCATAGCGTAATTGTTACCAAGACTAGCTAAGTCAATAACACCACCTGATTCGACAAAACCACCTGCACCAGATGCAACTATTACCCATACAGTTGTGGAACATAACAACCCAATAACCGCTCCCGCTGTTGCGGCAACTTTGTTGGTTTTGGACCACAGTATTGTCAGTGCGATTGGAATTACTGCTGAACCAATCAAGATACCCATTGCTAAGTAGACGAATCCAAGACTTAGACCCATGCTAAGTAGTACTACAGCTAGACCACCCATACCAAGCCCGAACGCAACAATTGTTGCCCTGGATACTTTGACAAGTTGTTTACCTGAAGCGTTAGGATTCTTGTATGTTCTATACAGATCATATGTTACTAGTGAAGATACTGCGATTAATTCTGCAGATCCTGCAGAAGTTACTGCCATGAATAACATTGTTAATACCATAATTGCTCCAATTTCTCCCATTAGTGCAGTTGCTGCAGCTGGAACTACTAAGCCCATTTGAGCTTGTTGCATAGTAATATCTACATCAAGCGCAACCGCCGTCAGACCCATTGTAGTTGCAAGTGTAAATGGAATTGCAAACCAACAAAGTCCGCCAAGTAAGAAACCTTTTACAGTTGATCCTGGTTGAGCAGCAATTGCTCTTTGCCAATATGCTTGGTCTACAAATACAGTACCAAAGTTTCCAACTATGTTAATGATACCAAACATCAAACCACCTGCGGAAGCCATAGTCAAGAAGGCTCCTGCGGCATTACCCTCAACAGGTCTTATTTCAGCTGCTTGTACTAATTTATCGTACATTCCTTCTATACCACCAGTTATGTCAGTGTTGATGTATACTGCTGAAACAAATGTCAAGATGACTACGAATATGATAATAGTGTGCATGTAATCTGCAACGAAAGTTGCTTTTAATCCTCCAACTAAAGTGTAAATCATTACACCGATTGGAATTAAGAAAGCGGCTAGTGAAATATCCATTCCAGTTAAACCATTGACAACTGCTGAACCTCCAAGTAGAAGCATTGCAGTAACAATCATGTTAGTCATGAGTGCAAATACTAAGAATATTTTGTGAGAACCGTTACCATATCTTGCACGAATAATTTCTAAGAAAGTGTGTGCATTTGGTGCTTTTCGTTTTAATTCAATAGCTAAAATTCCGAATAATAGAACTTGGATTGATGCGCCTGCTGCGTACCAAAATGGACCACTGATACCATATTGATATGCTACAGTGGATGATTGCAGTAAAGTTGCTGCCCATGTCCATGCTGAGACAATTGCTGCTGCAGTAAGACCAGTTTTGATAGTTCTTCCTGCTGTGTTAAACATTTCAGAAGTTTGACTAACACCTAGGTATTTTTCTTCAATTTTTACTTCAACTGTAATGATTACAGCAAATACCATTCCTAAACCAACAACGATAGCCCAACCAATCCATTCTGGCAAAGCCTCTCCAACTGCAAAACCTTCAGAGATTGCACCTGCTGCGTAAACAGATTGAGGAATACCAGAAACAGTAACGATCGCAAGTATAGCTAAAAGTGAAAACACATAGACGGATCTAGATTGGGACACTAGGAAAACTAATGCCAACATGTACTTAAGCATTTGAGATATTCTATGAAAAAGGTAAACAAAATAGAAGTTAAATACATGAAAGAATAGGTCTCGTGAAAATAATTTGTATAAAAAATTAGAATAGATGATACAGTCTGCCTAAAGATAATTTTGTTGAAGGATCAGTTGTAGTAATTTTTCCATCAACTTTTACTTCGTATGTTTCTGGATTTACATCAATATCTGGTGTTGAGTCATTATACAACATGTCTTTTTTTCCGATAGAACGACAATTTTTGACAGCAACTAATTTTTTATCACAATTAATTTTTTCTTGCATTCCATTATCTAATGCTAATTGAGATGTAAAAATTACAGATGTTGATTGAACTGCTTTACCAAGTGATCCAAACATAGGACGATACAAAACTGGTTCAGTAGTTGGAATAGATGCATTTGGATCACCCATTAAAGAATAAGCAATGAATCCACCTTTGATAATCATTTTAGGTTTTACTCCAAAAAATTGTGGAGACCATATTACAATATCAGCTAATCTTCCAGCCTGCAAGCTTCCAACATGATCAGAAATTCCATGTGTAATAGCAGGATTAATAGTAATTTTTGCAAGATAACGTTTTACTCTAAAGTTATCATTTTGAGAATTATCTTCAGATAAACTTCCAGTCATTTTTTTCATTTTATCTGCTGTCTGCCAATTTCTTGTAGTAACTTCTCCAACTCTTCCCATTGCTTGACTATCTGAAGACATCATACTAAGAACTCCAATGTCATGTAACACATCTTCTGCAGCAATTGTTTCTCCTCTAATTCTAGATTCAGCAAATGAAATATCTTCAGGTACTGATGAATTAAGATGGTGACAAACCATCATCATATCAAGATGTTCTGCTAATGTATTTACAGTAAATGGACGTGTTGGATTTGTTGAAGATGGAAGAATATTAGATTCACTTGCTACTTTTAAAATATCAGGAGCATGTCCACCACCTGCACCTTCAGTGTGATAAGTGTGAATTGTTCTACCTGCAATTGCTGCAATTGTATCATCAACAAATCCACATTCATTTAGAGTATCAGTGTGTATAGCAACTTGTGTATCAGTTTTGTCAGCTACATTCAATGCAGAATTTATTGTTGCAGGAGTTGTTCCCCAATCTTCATGTAATTTTAATCCACAAGCTCCAGCTTCAATTTGTTCAAATAATGCAGGTTCAAGTGAATCATTTCCTTTTGCAAGAAAACCAAAATTCATTGGAAAATCATCTACAGATTCTATCATTCTATGAATATTCCATTTTCCAGGCGTACATGTTGTAGCATTAGTTCCATCTGCAGGACCTGTTCCACCACCAATCATTGTTGTAGTTCCGTTACAAATTGCATGTGTTGCTTGTTGTGGAGAGATAAAATGGATATGAGAGTCAATTGTACCAGGAGTACAAATTGTATTTTCTCCAGCAATAATTTCAGTGTTAGATGAAATTATCATATCCACATCATCAGCAATATTTGGATTACCAGCGTTTCCAACACCTACAATTCTTCCATCTTTTACACCAATGTCAGCTTTGATAATTCCTAAAACAGGATCTAAAATTATTGCGTTTGTAATAACAAGATCAAGTGACTCAGATCTAGATACTCCACTAGCTTGCCCCATTCCATCTCTAATACTTTTTCCACCTCCAAAAACAGATTCATCACCGTGTTTGATCAAATCTTTTTCAATTTCAATTATTAAATCAGTATCAGCAAGACGAACTCTATCACCAGTTGTAGGACCAAACAAATCAGCGTAATTTTTTCTAGAAATATTTAGAGTCATAATTCCATACCTCGAAATCCTTGTTCTTTTGCTTTAGAAAATGCTTCATCTTTTTTTTCAGTTAATGACCCATTTACTAATCCACTAAAACCATAAACAATTCTTTTTCCAGAAAATTCTGTTAATTCTATTTTTTTACTATCTCCAGGCTCAAATCTTATAGAAGTTCCTGCAGGAATATTAAGATGGAATCCATAAGATTTTCTTCTAGGAAATTCTAATGCTTTATTCACTTCAAAAAAATGAGCATGGGAACCAACTTGAATTGGTCTATCACCAGTATTTTGAACATCTAAAGTGATTGTTATTTTTTCAGCATTTGCAATTATTGCTTTTTCAGATAAAAAATATTCTCCAGGAATCATTTTAGTTTTCACCTATAGGATCATGAACAGTAACTAATTTTGTGCCATCATCAAAAGTAGCTTCAACTTGTATAGAATGAATTAATTCTGGAACACCTGGTAATACTTGATCTTTTTTTAACACTTGTTTTCCAGAACTCATTAATTCTGGAACAGATCTTCCATCTCTTGCACCTTCCAATATATGATCAGAAAGAATAGCTACTGCTTCTGGATGATTTAATTTTAATCCCCTTCCTTGTCTTTTACGAGCTAATTCAGCTGCAACAAAAATATTTAATTTTTCTAATTCTCTGGGAGTAAGCATCAATGATTATAGTATTCAATGACTGTATATAATAATTCAAACATTAATTACAAAACTATAATTTTATCAAAATTTGAAAGTAAATATGATAAACATTAATTTAATTTTAGGAAATATTTTCAAAGAATCTAGTTTAGAAAGTAATAATTTTGAAAAATTAATTATTTCACGAATTGATTTAGAAAAAAGAATACTAAGAAAAAAGACGAATTTAGGCACAGATATTGGAATTAATCTAAACTCCAGTACAAAACTACAGCACGGAGATATTATAGGAAATAGTGAAACAAAAATTATTGTTGAACAAATGCCTGAAAAAGTAATTTCAGTAAAATTAAAAGAAAATAATGAGAAAATAGCCATATTGTTAGGTCATATTATTGGAAATAGGCACAGACCAATTGCAATTAAAGATAAAATGATCTTGTTTCCAATTCAAGAAGACTCAGAATTAGAAATATTCCAAAGACTTTTCAAAGAAATTATTGGCTACATAGAATTAAAAATAGAAGAAGAAATATTTTTGCCACATACTAGTGCTGATGTACATGAACACTGATGAAATTAATGAAGAGCTTGCAGTTATGCAGCTTTCAGATTCATTTTTTCCTACAGGACTTTATGCAACATCAAATGGATTAGAATTTCTTTTTTCTAATAATGAAATTAACGGAATAGAGGATATTAAAAATATGATTAAAGTAAATATTGAACAGCAAATAGGACCATCAGATTGTGTTGCACTTTCAAATGCATTTACAAATGCTGAAAAAAAAGATTTTAAGGAAATTATTCAAGCAGATGAAATTGCATTTATTATGAAACCAATAGAAGAAATAAGAAAAGCATCAGTAAATTCAGGAATTCAATTAGTCAAATGTGTTGTAGAGTTTGTAAAAGATGATGATATGTTAAATGAATATCAAAAAGCAATTAAAGAAAAAAGAATTCATGGAATATTTCCAGTAGCATTTGCAATATGTTGTAATGCATTAAAAATAAGAAAAGAAAAAAGTCTTACAATGTTACTATATGGTTTTACAGTAAGTGTAATAGGTGCAGCATTAAGATTGGGATTAATTCAACATTTAGAAGGTCAAAAAATACTTCATGATATAAAACCAATAGTAATTCAAACATTAAAAGAAAATTATAATAAATCACTATTTGATATGTGGCAATTTGCACCACAATTTGACATTGTTCAAATGTCACATGAAAAAATGGATTCTAAAATGTTTATTACATAAAAATTGATTTTTGTTTTATGACTCACATTCCAAGAATAGGCATAGGAGGACCAGTTGGTTCTGGAAAAAGCATGTTAATTGAACGTCTTGTGCCTATGTTAGCTGAAGTTGGGTATAGTATCAGCATCATATCAAATGATGTAATTTCAAAAGAAGATGCTGATCGAATTAGGAATAATTTGGCTACAAAAAAAGGATTATTAGCAGAAAATATGGTAATTGGTCTTGCTACAGGTGGATGTCCACATACTGCAGTTAGAGAGGATCCTTCAATGAATTTAGCAATAATAGAAGAAATGGAAGATGAACATCCAGAATTAGATTTAATCATAATTGAAAGTGGTGGAGACAATATTACGACAACATTTAGTCCAATTCTTGCAGATTATTTTATTTACATAATTGATGTTGCAGGAGGAGACAAATATCCAAGAAAAGGTGGATTAGGAATTACCAATTGTGATCTATTGGTAATAAACAAAATAGATCTTGCAGAATTAGTTGGTGCAAATTTAGAAATTATGAAAATGGATGCTGAAAAAATAAGAAAAGAAAAACCATTTGAATTTATTAATTGTAAAACAGATCAAGGTATTAAAAAAATTGCAGAACATATTATTCATGATTTATTATTAGATTCTCAACCCAAATCAAATAATTTAAAAAAAAGTGTAAAAATTGAGTGAAATAAATTTGATTTCAGATGAAACTCCACAAGAAGTAAAAAAATATAATTTAAAAATTGAACAATTGGAAGTGGGAAAATCAGGTAAAGTTGGAATTTTAGATGTTGAGTTAAAAGAAAATGATAAATTAAAAACGGTCATTACAAAACAATTTTCTCAAGTCCCTTTACAAATTCAACGAGCTGTATATCCTGAAAATTCACTTCCAGGTATGGCATATTTGTATATAATTTCACCTTCAGGCGGAATTTTACAAGGAGATAGATACAAGACAGATATTATGCTGAAAAATAATGCTGTTAGTCACATAACTACTCAAGGTGCAACTAGAATCTATAGTATGAATTCAAATTCTGCAACACAAATGGTGAATATTACATTAGATGAAAATTGTTATTTAGAATATATTCCAGATCAAATAATTCCATATCAAAATTCTAGATATTATCAAAAAGTTAATTTGAATATACATGATGATGCAACTCTAATTTATTCAGAAGTTTTAACACCTGGAAGAATAGCAATGAACGAAAGTTTTGATTATGATATTTGTTATCTTAGAACATATTGTAAAAATCAAAACAACAGATTTCGATGTTTAGAAAATATGAAAATAGAACCCAAAAAATATGATATGAAAATAAAAGGAGTTTTAGGAAAATACAATATTGTTGGAACAGTATACATTTTAACAAAGAAAGAAAAAATAGAAAAACTCGAAGAGGTTATTAATGAAAAAATAGAAAAATCAGAATTAATTACATATGGTACATCAATTCTACCTAATGAATCAGGAATTATTGTTAAGATTTTGGGTAATAACACAGAAGATATTTTTGAAAAAGTTTACGACATAGTAAAAATTACTAGAAAAGAAATTCTAGATGCAGAATTTACTAAACTAAGAAAAAATTAATTATTGATAAAAATCAGGTTCTTGATCTTTTTTCTGTTTTGGAAGATCTTCCATTACAGCTTGAACAACTTCATTATGATTATATGTCAAATGTCTAAGAAATTTGGCAGATTCATCTGATCTTGTTTTTTCATCAGCAAAAATCATTTCAGGACTACTTAATTCAGTCATCATTTCTTTGCATTCCTTACAAGGCTCAAAATCAAGGTAAAGCTTCATTATTTTATCTCAGTTCCTTCAGTATTTAGACTATTTTATGGCTTGAGGTATAGGCGCCTCTTTCTTTAGAGGTCTAACCTTATCCACTGCATCAATTAGATCCTGTTGTGTAATCTTAATTTCTTTAATGTTTTGAGATTTACCTGAAACGTATCTTTTCAAAGCAACTAAAGCAGCTCTATTTGTAATAGAAGCTATTTCTGCTCCACTAAAACCATCTGTAATTTCAACTAATTTTTTAATATCCACATTACCTTCTAGTGGTTTCTTTTTGGTATGAATCTCAAAGATATGTTTTCTTCCTTTAGAATCAGGATTTCCAACTTCAATGATTCTATCAAATCTTCCTGGTCTAAGAAGGGCTTCATCAACAATATCTAATCGATTTGTTGCACCAATAATTAACACATTATGTAATTCTTCTAATCCATCAATTTCAGTAAGAATTTGTGAAACAATATTTTCTGTTACATGTGAATCAGAATTTCCACTACTTCTTCTTGGAACAAGTGAGTCAATTTCGTCTAAAAATATTATACATGGTGCTGCTTGTCGTGCTTTTCTAAAAATTTCTCTAACACCTTTTTCAGATTCTCCAACCCATTTTGATAACAATTCAGGTCCTTTAATACTAATAAAATTAGATTCTGTCATTTTTGCAAGTGCTTTTGCAATCAAAGTTTTACCAGTACCTGGAGGACCATGTAATAAAACACCTTTTGGAGTTTCTACATTAACATAATCATATGCATCTTTATGTTTAATAGGCCATTCAACTGCTTCTCGTAATTCATCTTTTAATTCATCAAGACCTCCAACGTCATCCCAACTTACATCAGGAATTTGTACTTGAACTTCTCTTAGGGCACTTGGTCTTACTTCTTTTAATGCCTCTCGAAAATCATCACTAGTAATTTCAATTTTTTGGAGAATTTCTGAAGAGATTTTATCTTCATCTAAATCAATTTCAGGAAGTATTCTACGTAATGATCTCATTGCTGCTTCTTTAGATAAAACTTCTAAATCAGCTCCTACAAATCCGTGTGTTGTTTTTGATATTTGTTTGAGATTTACTTTTTTATCAATTGGCATTCCACGTGTATGAATTGAAAGAATGTCAAATCTTCCTTCATCATCAGGAATTCCAATTTCAACTTCTCTATCAAATCTTCCTGGTCTTCTTAATGCAGGATCTATAGAATCTGGTCTGTTTGTAGCTGCAATAACTACAACTTTACCTCTAGATTTCATACCATCCATTAATGTTAATAATTGAGAAACTATTCTTTTTTCAAGTTCGCCTGATACTTCATCTCTTTTTGGTGCAATAGAGTCTATTTCATCAATGAAAATAATACTTGGTGAGTTTTCTTCTGCTTGTGTAAAAATTTCTCGGATTCTTTCTTCACTTTCACCATAATGTTTACCCATTATTTCAGGACCACTCAAAGAAATAAAATGAGCATTAGTTTCTCCAGCTACTGCTTTTGCAAGTAATGTTTTACCAGTACCTGGTGGACCATAAAGTAAAACACCTTTTGGAGCTTCTACGCCTATTTTATCAAATAATTCAGGATGACGCATTGGTAATTCCACCATTTCACGAATTTTTTGAACTTCATTTTTTAGACCTCCTAATTCATCGTATGTGATTCTTGGAACAGATGAATCAATAGCTTTAGTTAATGAACCTAATTTGAAAATTGTATTTTCAGTAACAATTACTGGTTTTGATGGTTTTGTATTTGTAATAATAAATTGAATTTTATTGCCTACTTGTGTATTTAGTGAAATTGAGTCACCATTAGTAAATACATGATTAAGATAATTGTAAATCATATATTCTTGTAATCCATCAGTTGTAATTTTTTCAGTTGGAGATAGAGTAATTTGTTCTGCATTTACAGCTTCAACTGATTTTATAGAAATTTTGTCATCTATTCCTGCTCCAATATTTTGCCTAGTAACACCATCAATTTTGATAATACCTGTACCATATTCCTGAGGCAATGCTGGCCAAAGTTTAACATATGTTTTTTTATTATAAGTTAATTCCAAGATTTGGCCAATACTCCAGTTTTGATCTTCAATAATTTTTGGATCAATAATTGCTCTACCTTTACCAACATGTTGTTGTGGGATTTCATTTATCTTTAAAATAATTTTTTCCATATTTTTACCTCAAAAAAAATGAGGGAGTTATTCGACCTCCACTCTTTTACCAGTTTGTTTTTCTACAACTAGTTTGAAAACCAATTGCAAGATTCCATTTTTGTAAGTAGCTTTTGCAGAATTTTCATCAACTTTATGTTGGAGTGGAACTTTACAGTGGTATTTTTTTTCACCACATTCTGCAGTTATACCTACAACATTTTTGTCAACTAAAATTTTGACATCGGTTTTTTCAACTCCTGGCATTTCAGCTATGAGTTTTACTACTTTCTCTTTTTCATCCACAATTGTATCTACAATTGCTTCTCTGGCATCAGAAACAGGAGAACAGTCTGGTTTTACGTTTCCATATTCTTGCACAGAAGGTTTTCCATCTGGACCAACAGTCATTGTACAACCATAAAAAACTGGTCCAGAATTGGAATTACCGTCGAATCCTTCAAAAATGTCATTTACATCAAAAAATGAATTTGACATTTTTTTGAAGATTCTATCAATTTCGGTATCAAAGAAACTTGTCATATTTATCTACATAATGTAATATGTATTACATTATATAAATATATTGAATAATAAGATGTATTATTACATAATCCTATTATAACTGACATGTTATAATAATTTTAATGAGATCTGTAATGTCTGTTCCAGAAGTAGTTAGAGAAGTGATTACAAGAAATAGATCAATTTATGATTGCATGAAAATGGATTTGATTAATTATACTGCATTAGCAGTAAAAATTCAACCAGAAATTGAAAAAATTCTAGGAAATTCTGTAAATCTCAATACAATAGTTGTTGCAATCAAAAGATATGCTGATTCATTTGAAATTAAAGAAGAAATGAAAGAAGAATCAGTTTTGAAAAACGCTAGATTAGCTTTAACAGATGGAATAATGGATGTCAAATTTTCTGTAAAGGATTCAAATGAAATGGATCCTATGTCAATTTTAGATAAATTCTCTAAAGTAACTAATAATTATGAATTTTTTAGATTATCTGACTCATTTAGATTTCTTACTGAAGATATGGAAGATATCAGACAAATTTTCAACAGTGTTTCTGAAAGAGAAGATATGTTCAGTACTGGTCTTGCAAAAATCAGAATTTCAATTCCTAGTTCTCAAAATCAATCAGATGTTGTATCATATGTTGCAGAAGTATTACATGCAAATGGGGTAGAATTAGTCAATGCATTTTTCAGTCAAGATAACATTACAATAATTCTAAATGAAAGAGATTCATCAAGAGCTTATGATATCTTACATTCTGATATAATGAGAAGATAAGAAAACTAGTGCCATTTTTCATATAGTAGTTAACACCATTTAATTATTCAATATGTAAGAAATATGTGATTGGTAAAAAATAAGAAAAAAATTGTAATTTTAGGTAGTGGTTTTGCGGCAGTAGAATGTGCAAAAAAATTAGAAAATGAATT
>Ga0209775_1001031_pt1 | contig 13742 bp, 13 predicted proteins | sample SaaInlV_135m_DNA_FD_184661 | JGI IMG/M metagenome (GOLD analysis project Ga0209775, IMG submission 184661) | Marine microbial communities from expanding oxygen minimum zones in the Saanich Inlet - SI072_LV_135m_DNA (SPAdes) (version 2) | ecosystem: Environmental > Aquatic > Marine > Intertidal... | reverse complement strand
TACTCTCTAGAGCCGCGATAGCCTGTCCGATGCGCAGTGGAGAGAATGACCGCAGAGCAACTTCAGTGCCAGCCTCGGCCTCAGCCTGACTTGCTGCCGCCGCCGCACTACCGCCTGACGTTGCTAATGCTCGATACTCTGTTCCAGGTGCATACATTCTAGTCTCCTCTATAGCCCAGTTCCAGGTAATATTGTGACACGTTCAATTATTGCTCCGCCAGCCCCTTTGATGACTATTCGACCATCTCTGATAGGCCCAGGCTGTAAAAGAAAATTTATTTCCGTCGGGGTTCCAATTTTAGCCTGCTCGAATAGATGTTTGTCCGTTACATAACTCAGTTCATCCTCAGCTGTAGTAGGACGGGCAGTGTAGATATCCTCATATAGTTCAAACCCCGCAATCCTATTTTGAGACTTGATACGGATCACGGTTGTCCCTGACCAACCAGTGATTCCAATCCTCACTAAAGCAATCTCGAACCCCCTTAAATCTAAGTTATCTATTAAACTTTGATAAGTGGCATCTAAAACCAGAGCTGAGGGGTTGCTCCCGATCCCGTCTCGAATTTGATCGACAATGAAAATGTCTTTGTTTACTGATAGATCCATACTTACCTCAACACCTAACTTCGGCAGGATCTAACCTGCTATGACGGTAGAAGATATCTACCACGACTAGTAATAGGCCTCTCTCTTGAGAGGTTGACTGGTGGAATCTCGAACTTGCAATTACTTCTGTATTGATTGCAAGTCCACCCCGTTGATCATCCTGCATTAGGGCTTTCTTAATATCATGAAGATATTCATCCCCCTCTTCATCAGTGCCTTCGTGAGCCCTGTAGTGAACTTCGATGATCGTGTGTTGAACAACTGATTGCGTTAAATTCTGTGCCGATTCATGTTCGTCTGAGTCAGGGGTATATACGATCGCATAAGGTAGCATCGTCCCTTCATACTCTCCAACCTGGATGCGTGTCACGTCTTCAAACTCATTGAAATACTGTGTTCCTTTCGTAATACCTTTGAGGGTGGCTACAACATTCTTGAGAATCCGATCTGAAACGGGACGTAAAGGGGGCTGGCTACTAGATAAAGTTTTGAATAAAAAGAATTCATCTATGTCTGATAAGTCTAGAGTATTATCCATAGCAATAGAATAGGCTTCATACTCTGTCTCTTGTGTCAATCCTGTGAGTGTGATAACGTCATTAAGAGAAATAGGAACCGTAACACTCTGTGAAATCCACGGCCCACTACCCTTTACGCGGTATTTTATAAGTATACTTTGCAAAGAAGGGTTTGTCGGGATCTGAGTCATCGTAAATATAGTGCTCGTAAGGTCAACAGCCGTCAACTCTACCGTCAGCGTTGTTAAGTCTAAAGCGAATGTCACATTTACCTTTCTTAGTTCTTGAAGCCTGCACGCTTCCAAGCCCTCTTAGTTGCCTTCTCTATCAATATTTTACGGTTGTCTGATACATCTTTTCTTATAAAAGTATCCCTTGCACCGAGTCGTGCTGGAATTTTCACACTCGGAACAAGTTTGAATAGTAATACTGTAATACGCCCGTTTTTCCTAGGCGGTCCCAGTGTTAAGAGATTCTTAGCACGTCTCAGTATTGATCTTGCAACAGTAAGACTCTTAAAACTACGGGCTATGAATAATTTCCCTCGTAAACTTATAGTGAAGGTATCATCAATCTCTGAAGCTTTGAATCTCGGAACACCAGAGGCAGTCCTGACTGAATCTAGAGGGACCGTCAAAAACTTCGCTCTTTTAGGTCTTATTACACCTGAAAATTCATGTATAGCTGCATACCTCTTAGCTCTACCTATTGTAGCAATCATGGTTAAGTTCCGTAAGTCATTTCCCACCGTGATTGAATTAGTTGATCTTGCCAGATCCCCAGTTCTACGTTTCAAACCAGGACGGCCTGATAATCTTTCCCTTATCATGGTACTGACGTAATACCGTCCATGTTTCTTAAATGCCTTTCGGTACTCATCGACAAAGATGTTTCCACCAATAGCTGAACGCATAATGGCGTCGAGGTTAATGAACTCATTGAACTCCATTTCTGCCATTACATTACACTCGTCATCTTGTTCTGCAATGGTCTGATCATATCACGGACTGGATGTATCAATCCGATTGATCTTGTCATGGCGCTTGCTTGTCGGAATGTGACCTGCTGGGTACCTTGGAAGTTCTTTGTTCTCCACAAATAACCACACTGAGTAAGGGTTGCTAGATGCAACTGAGATCTGGTCAATCTCAAAACTTCAAAAGCAGTCTGAAAAGTCCAAGAGGTATTAGTTATATCCCTTGTAGCAACCTTATCCTTCTGACCTGAAAAGTCCCCGATAGGATTCCCTCCAACAAGGTGTATATCACCAGCTGATGGAGTAAGAGTTGAAGGATCATCTAGTCTGGAGATATAATAATCCCGGTCAAATGCATAACCACCTACATACGTCACCTGGAGAGCCCCCACCCCTTGACGGAGGCGGATTCGATCAAGTAACACTAAACCAACTTTACGACGCCCTTCCTCTTCCCACTCATAGTCAGAAGATTCAAGGGCACTCGTATTGCTGAAGTCGCGATCTAAGTCATACTTAATTTCGGTCAAGTCGTGAATTGGGGCGGCTGGCATAACAAATTTACTTTGCAAACTTCCTACATCGAGTCTTGTGATACGTTGTTTTACAACGATCTGCCGACTGAGATACTTTAATATCTGATCTGATACCCCAGTAATTTGGGCTTGAAGTAAGTCATCATCCTGTAAGAACTTACCGACCTTCATATCAAGATACAGACGAAGTTCGGCCAAAGTCACTAGATCTGTTAATGCTGCCGCCACAATTTACTCCTATATCAAGGCGTGATTAGCGCCTGCTTTGTCGTGTGGTTGAACAACAGAGCATTAAGAGGACTCGGATTTACGTCATTATTAGCTGGAACCTCATACTGAGAGGTAACGATAAAACTCGCACCAAATACAATGGCTCCAATAGCAACCGTTGTATTGATTCGAATTTGAGTCCGACCCGTAGGCAATGCCTTGCAGTCAATTCGACCACGGTACACACGGTTCTTCGGGTCTGGTGAGGCCCCTTCAAGGAGCTGAGTGAGTGTGACGGTAGTCCCGTCAGCATCCTTCAGCGGTAAAGGGTTCGCACCTGCATCATCGAGTGTTTCGATGAATCCATCAAGGGTAGCGCCAGCAGCCATGGTACCCACGTCAATTAAGACGAGTGCTTCCATAAAGTCGCGGCACTCGATGATCGCACTATTATGATTTCCTGCTGTACGTGAGACGGGGTCGAATAGTTTCCGCACCCCATACCAGAAGTCGGCTGAATGTTTCATTTTAGATCTCTCCTAATGAAGTTTTTTATGAAACTTGAAAAAGTATGAGCTATAAGCCCGCTTACGCGGGCTATAAGCCCCTCCTTAATCAGATAAGGGTGGCATCCATTGCTTTAACAAAGGATTCCTTGCGGCGAACATTCGAGTCGAATGCTGACTCAACTACAAGCCAAGTCTCGTCCTGTAAGAACGCACTGCGGCCATTCAAAGAAGCCTGTGTGCTTACACGTACGCGCAAGCGGCTCCAGAATGCTAAGATGAGATCCCGCCAGATTCCAGCGACTACAGGAGAACCTGTACCACCAGTCGTGACGATCGCACCATTTGTCGCATTAGTCTTCGGAAGTGAAGTCGTTTTCGAGAACGCGCTTCCAAGTGCTTCAGCGAGTGAGGCATTTGACATGGGTGGTCTACCCAGCAGATAAGATTGATTTCCAACAGCAGCTTGACCCGAATAATGGTCAACCTTGAGACGCTTCATAAGCGACCATACAGTTGGACGAGACAAGAAGGCAACTTCACCGGGAACATCGTTCTCTTCAATAATGTTACGCATGATCTCGGCATCATCGAAGTTGAAGTTCCGTCCAGCACCAGCATTCAAGCTAAGAGTCTGAATTCCGGGGATTTGCAACAACCCACGGGGCTCTTGCCCTCCTCCTCCGTTGAGGGCTCCAATCTGAAGATGCCGTGCCATCTGCTCGACCATATCTTCTCGAACGAGAGACTCGATCTGCGTGGGACTGTTCTCAATCAACTTGTTTGAGATAGTCACGAACGCCGCAGCATAGCGGGGCTCAAGTTTGATCTGACCAAAGTCAATGTCTGACTCAGTTGGAACACCATTCTCATTCAGCCATGCAACAGATGTCTTGGACTTCTGCTCAGGAATCCAGACGGAAGAACCGCGAAGTCCTGACATGACACGGGCACCGAGCTCCTGTTCGAGGACAAGCTTTTCACGCAATGCTTCAATGAAGTCATCTGCAACCTGGGCTGGAACAAAGAGTCCACCACTCGCATCGACAGAAACTTGATGTCCAGCTTTGAGGAAAGGGTCACCAGAGGCGACCATAGCCTTGCGGGTTTCATGAACCAACTCGCGTTCAAATTCGCCGTCTACAGCCGTCCACGCCTCTTTATCAGATGCGCCATTCTTTTTAAGCGTGAGAGCCATGAAGACTTTCCAGAACTTGAAGTCCTTGGCATCTTCTCGGGTCAGACCTTTAACATCTACGCCAGTCTTACGCTTTGACTCTTTGACAAACACGTCGAGCTCGCCAAGTTGCTTCCGAATGACATCAAAGTCATCTTTCTGTTCTTCGGATCTCTTCTTAATGTTATCAAACTCTGAACGAATCTCTTGAACAGCAGAGCCTGTTTCAGAAGACGTTTTCAAAGTTTGCGCTAGCAACTCCTCGAGCTGCTTGAGCTGTGGGTCCATAGTGGAACCCCCTTCTCTTAATTATGCTCCCGTGGAGCTGCTAATGTGAACTTGTGCCGACTTAATCATATTCGCTAACGAAGCGTCATCAATCCGCCCACCGTAGAGTTCATCGGAGCGCGTAGTCGGTTTAGGGTCATTAAGGAAACTTTTAATTTGTGCTTCCATTTCATCGAAGCGACGTTGTCTTTCGCCAACAGTCTTGAGGCCCTCAACAACCTGACATAACTGCTGAAGGGTTGAGTCTAAAGACTTATGATAATTATGAAGGTCATCCGTCGATAGTCCAACATGTCGATTCTTTGCAAGAACGATAGCGTCTTTATTTGCAGGGACCGTCACAGCTGAAAGTTCGATTAGCGCCTGCTTCTCAAAGAAGAATCCCCACCGACCAAGACCCAGTTCTGTTCTCTCAGTTTCTGTAACAGTCTTGATACGATGTGGATCAAAACGAACACTGAATGAACGAAGAATCCCAGTCGCATACTTGACAACGAGATCGTCCCCCTGCTTGGAATGATCAAAAAAGCTGAAAGAAACCAGTTCATTAGCTAGATGTTCACTTCCAGGCTCTCCTACACCTTTTATGGCATCTGCTCGTGGACGTGACCAAACTTTAATCACGGCACCCACAGACTGATCCATATCGTGATTAAAGAGCAGGACTGGATTTGTCTTAAAATCTTCCAAGACCCATCCGTCAGGATTTAGAATATCACCATCACTATCAACTGCTCCATTAGAAGCCCGATTAAAGAAGGTTCGTTCGTCATCCCCATCCTTGAAGGTGACGCCTGAATCTTCAAACATCTCTGGGAGCATAGTCTTATCAACACTCTCAGATTTATCAGTCTTACCTAGCATTTTGAATGCACGGCTAGGATGCTGCAAGCCCTTAAGGAACTCTTGTTCCAGACTCTCAGCCGCCTTCAGTCTCTCTAAAAGTTTAAGCATTTTCTTCTCCTGCGATCAATACACAGCGGCAATTAATCACTTGCTCTGCCGGACCTGCTGCATCAGATGGCATACGTAATATCCCACCTTTTCCAACTGAGGTCATAAAGTTAAAGTTCATATCCTGCTTAGGCAATCTGCCAAAGCTTACATGATCGTGTCTTACTGTCTCATCCCCTGCTGTGACCCATATTTTCTTCTTTACACCTTCAACTTGGAAGGCTCTAAATCTAGTTTGAGATAAAACTTGTGAAACCTCCGTCCGAGCTATCCTCAGTGCAACTAGAATCTCAAGATCTAAAACCTTAACGAAGCGCTGCTTTATTTCATCAATAGTCTCGTTATCAAGTATGGCAGTAAGGAATTCTCCTTTGAGCTTATGTCGGACTCGGCGTAATGAACCTTTGACACGATCCACAGAAGACTCAATGATTTCAAGAATCTCGTCATCAGCCAAGCTAAAAGCAAATATACCACCGAGCTCAAATTGTAGAGAACTGAATGCAGATTTTGCAGTTTCCACTCCCGTTTCTCTAGCGATCCTCGCAATTTTACTTTCCCACTCCTGCTTAGCGAACAGCACACGTTCTACATCCTGAGCTGAAAGATTCTTTTCTCTAGGGTTATCAACTAAACTCAGTTGCTCTTTTCGTAGTTTCTTATAAAACTTTTGTAATCTATCCAGCATCTCCTGCTCATGTGGCTGCGAAAAGTCGGCATTGAAATTATTTACATTAAAACCTTTTACATTGACATGTATAGCTTGTTTCTGTAAATTCTTCCTCATGGCTGAAATTGAATTACCATTTGGATTAGTCACTTCAGCTTGATCGACAGCCTGTGGAGTTTGTGAGGAAGAGCCATTTTCTACACCAGCTTCTTCCAGCTTTAAAAAGGTTCTGAGTGCCGAGTTACCATACGCAGATCCACCCCATTCTGCACTTGCGAAGTCCATTTCAAATCGGTCATTAACTTCATTCCGAGAGAACCCAGAGCCTAATAAGTCCTTCGCCGCCTTCGCAACCTCGGCTACAGTTCCTCTTAACCCCTCAACCCTCGCCAAGTCAAATACCAAAAACAATGAAGGATCAATCTGCTTGAGAACTTTGTTATAGAACATCTCACTATAATAAATCAACAGCGGAATGATAGTCATTTGAAAGAAGGCGGTCTTTGCAGCCTCGAAGGTTGCTCGATTGACTTCATCTTCTTGTCCACCGATCATAGCTTTAGGAATGCCAAAGATAGCCAAGACTATTAGAAACGTCCACTTCTGCTGGTCCGTGAACTCCATGTCCCTGTGTGATGTCTGCTCCGCGATGCCAAGGCCACCATCAAGAATCATAGGCTTCTTTGCACTGGCTGCTCCTTGATGTCGTGCCTTCAATCGCTGTAACATCTCGTCTTTCTTTTCAGTATCCAACTCTTCGTCGGTCGTCAGAATAAGACCCGGTTCAGCTCCATTTTTGAAGAACGATTCATTAAATAAATCAGCGAGGAAGCTCTGAACCAGTTGAGATCTCGCTGAAGTCAGCGGAGATAGACCATCAAGTTCATCAAAAGGATGCATCTTATAGAATCTTACAATCTCATCCAACTCGAATCTATTATCTTCTTCTTTACTCTGACCACCATCAAAGTCATTTGTTCCTGCGCTCCTAGTCCTCTGCCAACTTCTTAACATACCTTTAATAACGTTAGGTTCAAATTGCCACTTGGGTTTTACCCAAATCTCTTTGATCTCATTACTGCCTAGTTTCTCAAGAATCCAGAATACCTGTCCATCATGGAGTAGCCGACGTGTCGTATGATCGAATAATTGAGAACTCGTTAAATGCGGGTTGGGCTCGTCTAAGAGATCTAGTATAGGATGTTCAAGGATCTCTTCGAGTCCTTTGACAAAGGCTTTTCCATGTTTCTTTGTGAAACTTTCATTTTCGCCAATTGATTTGATATGTTCTGCGAGTTTTGCACCTTTCCACTTAGCACCTTCCCGTGTGTTATACTGGACTGCATTGAAGTTTCTACGAAAAGAGGACGCATTGAACGCCTCATTTCGCACAAGCTTAACAGGGACGCTAGAAACGGCAGTCGCAATGGTGTCGATTGCTGAGTAGACATAAGGGGACTGCATAAGAGGATGAGAGAAGCGGTCGCTTGCCCCATCCTTATCTAGTCCGTCTAGGAGAGCCCCAAATAGTCCCTTTACTCCCACTTTACTCCAATACTATCTCGCTCAAGAATAACGTTTTTAGTCTTCCACATAAACACCAGGACTACGTTTCTTAACGTTTCTAATACACCAGGCAATACCGACTGCAAAGATGTGATCATCATGTTCTCCATTTGCTGCTTGGTACTTGCCATGAATGTCAGCTATAAAAACCTTCGCTTCAGACCAGAAATTCACGTCTTTACTAACTAAAACCTTTTCACCCATCGCCTTAGCTAATACGTCTAACATTATTGGTCTTGTCTTAACATTCGTAGGCCAGCCAGTTCTCTTCTTGCGTTCTACCCTTGTCTTTCCTTTAAAGTCATACTCGACATGTCTATACAAGTTCTTGTAATTATGAACGAATTCTGCTAAGTTTATTACAGCATGTCCGTGTTGCTGTGACTCAATCCCCCAGAAGGCGTTATTATACAACTTACAAAGGTCTATACTCTTTTGAGTAAAGATATGCACTTTCCACTGACAAGTTAGACTGGCTACATGCTCTCCAGTCTCTTTGTCAATGACCGCCGTAACTGACCAGTCATTGTCAGGCCCCTCAGTTCCCGAAGCGACGTCAGATCCTGCGATGTACTCTCTCCCCGGAATCGGTGGCTTCCACAGACGCAACGCGCCGCCCCACTTTGTATAGCCTTGCTGCATTGCTCCTGGAGCTGCACAGTTTCTGAGTCCCTCTGCGACGAGGAACTTATCAAAGTATGTTTGTCCTGTGAGGAGAAATGCTGTCTCGTCATCTTCTGGAAACTCCTGTAAAAACAACCTCGGAAGTGTGGCTTGCATACGTCTTCGCCACTTGATATGCTCAAGTGACAGCTGAAACTTTTGAATTAACCTCTTCTCATCATCCCCTAAGCTCTCTATGATCTCCTCTCTGTCATCCAGTATGAGAGGTAATACATTCAAATCATCTCTAAACCAAGGTAAGAAGATAGGAACCCAGTCACTCTCCGGATTCTTCTTTGCATCTTTCCACTTCTCGTAAAAGTGGTTGTGTCCATTCGCAGTTGTTTCTAAAACTACTTCTCCATGCGAGGTTGCTAGTACTAAACCAGCAAGGAGACTGTCTATTTCGTCTGCCGCCCCCGGCCAGAATGCTACCTCAGAACCATGCAACTTCTGAAACGTCGAGCCGCGAGCAGATGCCTTTGCTCGCGCAGTCCCAATTGTATAGTCGGACCTTATTCTTGGGTATACTAACTCTTTTTTGATGGACCTGGTTCTCTCTGGTCGTAGGTCTGGAGAGAGCTTTTCATAATAAAGCCTACATATGTTAAAGATTTTCTGAGTGTCTTCCTTCGTGTGAGCGAGTGTAAAAGCTGACTGTCCTTTATGTAAAGTCTGGTAAAATGATTGAGCCTGCTCCTCTGTCGTGATTCCGCCACGTCGATACTTAAGAACCAGGAAACGAGTATAACCAGCACGTCGAGCCCTCAGTTTTAAGGTTCTATACTTTTTTTGTATCGAGTTTCGTATAAGGGGTCTTTCGCGCCCCTTCTTATCAATTATATGTAGGAAGGCATCTGCAAACTCAGGGAACTTCGGGAGTTTAGTGGTCGCTATCAACATCAGCCGTCCCGCATATTACGAATTTTTCGTAACTCCTCTAATAAACTCTTATGATAAATCCCAGTCTCGCTGATCCCCCGATGTCTAGTCTTCTCTTCTGCGTCCATGTGCTCTTTGAGTTCTTTTCGGACGGTGGTGATATTGTGATTCAGCATCGCGAAGCCGTCTTCCACCTTTCTCACAAGTCCGGTTCTCTCTCCGGCAGCTTTTATCTGCGACTCTCTAAGGTTTCGAATCTCTTCGGAATACACCTTTTGTTGACTCTTGAGGGTGGCCAGTTCTCGCTCTTGCTCTGCATTCTGCTGCACCTCTGCGCGGATTTCGGATTTAATTTCCGCAGTTTCCCGCGTAAACTTTACAGCAAGGCCAATTAAACCTGCTATAAAAGATAATATAGTGATGCACCCTGCGATTATTGACATCAAAGTTGATGCGTCCATTAAACATTTCCTTATTAAACTCTTAATGAACTACTCATTTTCATCTACTTCAATGTCGCTTCCCAATCCCAATACACCAACAACATCCGAGCTCTTAACCTTGCGTAATGTCTCCGACATCTCGGACTCTCGCCTATCGAGTTCATCTATTTGTTCACTCAGCATTCTACGTTGCTCTATAGCCTCCGACACTTCAAGTTCTGCAGCACTCTTCTGATCCTGTGCAGATGTTGTCCAGCCAGCCATGGCGTTGAGTCCTGCCAGCGGTATTGCAGCTGCGCGTAAGTCCCTCTGACTCGGACAGTCAATCCTTGATTCAAAGTTGGCAGCGCGACTAATATTAGTCGCGATCTCAACTTCTTTATCTTCATTCTCTCCGAGATACAAGCGTAGCCAAGCGAGTCGTATGCCTGATAACTTGGCACATAACTTTGGTGGTAACTCCGTGTGGATAGATAAGGCAAGGTAAGTTTCTCTCCAGGCAGTAGGTGGATTTATCTCTGAAACTTTACCACCGAGAGATAAGAACTTACTAATTGTATAAGCCCGGACGTACTCATCTTCATACCCCTCTGGAGCCTTAGCCCTAGCCGCATGAACTTCATCGTCCTTTAGTTGTCTAACTAAGGTGTCTAGACTTTCTCTCATATATAGCTATTATAACATAATTCGGCCCAGAAGTCAAGGAAAAAGTAAACTAATTCTCAGCCCTAGATAACAATGGAATTACTTGCTAGCTACAGTTATCTTTGTATCTTGTTTCTGAAGTCTTGCCTTTTGGCTCTTGTGAAACACTGTCTGGACTGCGAGTCTAGACTGAGGAGAGCCGACTCCCGATTTCCTTTATTCTTTATTATTCTTTATAAAATTTAAGATAGTATCAAGAATAGAGTATACTCAGAGAGACTCACTGATAGTGGACCCTGGCCTTTTGAGCCTATACCCCCGGCTCTTTGCCTATCCCTTTGCAAGTTTTATATGAAATAGATGTTGAACTGGTGGCCGCAGCCTCCGTTGTTAAAAACTGAGAAATCTCAAATTCTGTGAGACGTGTTCCCACATTCGGGGGTGTTCGGGAAATGTTGGGTACCCTGGGTACAAACTGCCCCATATCGGACACTTTCCCTAAGTCCTTATAGGGTAACGACTTAGGGTTTCCAACCTGGCAGTCACAGCATATAGGGGGTGCAACTTTTGTACCCCTACAAAGTGTGCATGACAGAACTTGGCAGTGGAGCTGACATTCTACGGCACTGGTGCCCCATATGGTGATTGGCGGTCAACTTGACGTAGACTGGGTCACCGGTGTTCAGTCTCTGGTCTGTACGCCATTTCTCTCACCGGGCCTTCACAAGGGAAGGCTGAGACGGGCTAAACCCTTGCAGCGTAAGGGTTTGTGCCGATTATGCAACCCCTGAATCTAAAGGGAATTAAGGAGCCGATTGCCATAAACCCTTTGATATCAAAGGGTTGAGAGAGCCAGTTTATTAGGGCAACCCGTTTTGGACGGTATTCTGGACGGGCTACCTAAATCGATTTAGACGCGGGTTTAGGCGATTTGAGGAGGTGCGTGGGACTACGTGTCATAGAAATCCTGGCAGAACCATACGCGAGATTGGGCTCTCTAAATCGATTTAGGACACCGCAGAATCGACGTCTTGAAAATCAGGTGGGGGTATACGCAATTTTCGTACGGGACGCGTAGGGAGGACGTGGGACGCCTTAGAGAAGGGATTTTAACACGTCCAGAAGACCCTACTTCAGGGGAACGAGTCTGGTCTGCCATTAGGAACGAGAACAGCCCGCTGTGTCAATAAACACGCGGGCTGCAGGGCTGGTGGTAGGTGGTGGGCTGTTAGGCGAGCGGTCCTTCATAGAAGGCCAAAGAAGCCGCTTGTAGGGCCTTTATTCTCTTCTCAACCCGCGCCAAATCTTGACGTGCCTCTTTACGTCGCAAGGTGAACTCGCCTTTCCGGTCAAGAAGACCAGACCCAAGGATTGATTGACGGTTCACCACTTTAAGGGCAGAGGCAAGGGCTGCAAGATCAATGTCGAAGCGCTTTACAGCCCGCTTGAGGAAATCAACTTCATCATAATCGGCGTCAATTTGGGAGTTGAGAATCTTGAAGGGGACGGAATAACCACTTGCGACGGTCAACCCACGTATGGCAGGTTTCACAGGCTTATAGGGGGTGTCACAAATACAACGTGTACCAATTTCACAATAACAGGTTGAGGCGATTTGGACGGCTCCGGTGTCTTCAGACATGGTGGGCTCCTTGGAATGTGGGAAGGGAAAGGGTATGGAGAAGCCCGGTGTCTTCACACCGGGCTTCGAAGGTTCATGCGTTGTTGAGGGTGTCGTCGTCGTCATCATCGTCGTCGTCGTCGTCGTGGTGCTCGGCGGCGGCGGCTTCAATTATGGCGGCTTCAGCGGCTTCTTTGGCGCGTAGGGCCTCAATGTCGTGTTTCACGGCTTCGACTGCATCCCTGCAATCAGCGTTCATGACGTCGTCAACTGAACCGTAATAGAATTCTTGTCCGTCGTAGAGGGAGGGGAGTTTGGCGAGAAAATCCGGCGCCTCCTTCTGTAGGTGGGAGATTGCTTGGGTCACCCTAAAAGCATGGCTTGTCGCGGCAGGTTTGCCTTCCCTCTGCCCATGATTTTCTCTACCCAGTTGCTTTTCGTTTTGAACGTCGCCGTTTGGCAACGTGGCGAGAACTTTGTCGATTTGGCGACAAAGTGAGAGGCAGACGATTCCCTTTTTAGAATTGCCCAGTTTCCCGGCAATCCCCTGTTCTTGCGCATTACGGACCGACCAAACGGCGGCCCTTTGAATGACTTCACGGAATGCAACAAGGTGGTCAGCTTGATAGAAATTGATTTCGACCGTCAACTCCATAGAACGGTCAAAGACACGTTTTGGGGCTGGTGCCGTCTTGGGTTTTTTCGTATTTAACCCTTCTTTATAGGCGGCGGCTTTTTCGGCTTCATGGGCTGCTGCCTGTTTTGTGGCGGCTTCTTTCATTGCGGCGACTTGTTCTAGGGGAGAAAGAGAATCAAAATTCTCCGGAAGGAAATTTAACATGATGAATGTCCGTTTCGTTTCCCGGTGGGTTTCAAAGGCCACAGCATACCGGGCTGCTGAGGCAAGAGAGATTTTATCAAAATTCCTGAAATAAAATCCCTCTAATTTTCGACTTTTTTTGTGAACCGCATAAACATTGACATACAGCCCGAAACTTCTTGAGGAAAAGTTTTTTTGTGGTATGTGATTGGTCGGACCAGCCTGCCAGGTCAATGTTCATAGGGCTCAGAAGGCATTTCAGGGGTTTTTTAGTGAAACTTCGGAATCTTGCGTCATAGAATTTCATTGGCATGGCCTTTGCAATGTCTCGCTGCGTCAAAACGGGCTGTGAGCCGCTTGATTCCTCACTTCTTGCGTATGGACCCTTAAGGGTATAAGGACACGTAGAGCCCTGAAAATCGATCATAGGGCGTCTAAGAGGCCTTAGACGGGCCGTCTGATTTGGACCTGTGCACGAATAAATCTTAAAAATTTTAATTCATGGCTGGCAGTTTTACGCATTGCGTCATGAGAAAATTTCTTTTGGATTTCTCTTGACAAAAGAAAATCGATTCAGATCAAACAGTCCAAAAAATTCTTTTGGATTTCTCTTGACAAAAGAAAATCGATTCAGATCAAGCAGCCCAAAAAATTCTTT